>Ga0123354_10000049_pt1 | contig 89467 bp, 76 predicted proteins | sample TergutLab28metaG_2_FD_97872 | JGI IMG/M metagenome (GOLD analysis project Ga0123354, IMG submission 97872) | Labiotermes labralis P4 segment gut microbial communities from Petit-Saut dam, French Guiana - Lab288 P4 | ecosystem: Host-associated > Arthropoda: Insects > Digestive system > Gut ... | reverse complement strand
TTGGCGCGGGCGCGGCGCAGGGCCGCAGCCAGGGCGAGCCCGGGATCGGGGCCGTCAGGTCCCCAGCCTTGTGCCATGGCGGCAGCGACCTCGTCGGCCGACAGCAGGTCGACGAGGTCGGCCGGCAGCAGACCAGCGGCGACGGCTGTCTTGCGCATCCCGTCGGGTGCCGGTGGTGGGCGGTAGTCCCAGCCGTCCATGCCGACGGCCTCGGGCAGGACGTCGAGCACCGCCAGCGCGACCCACATCTGTGCGGCCTCGGCGTCAGTGAGGACAGTCGCGGCCAGAGCGGTGGCGATGTCGTACACCTCGGACCCGCGGCGCGGACCTATGCAGAGCACGAGGACCGACGCGCCAGGTTCGTCCACGTGGTAGACGACACGATGGGTGCCACCCAGGACCGCCACAGTGTTGCAGCCGACCAGAGCACGGCTGCCGCGCCGGGCGCTGAGCGTATGCTTTCCGCCCGGGTCGGCGCACAGGGCGACAACGGCGACCAGCACCTGTTCGCGTTCGACAGAGCTGAGGTCTTCGAGCTGGTCGACGAACGCGTCAGAAAAGACGATCTCCGCCTGGTCGTGTGGGAACCTTCCCCCTGGCCGCACCCGTGCCCCCTCGTGGGTCTACTCGCCGGCCAGCTCGGCTGCCCGGGCACGCACCTGGGCCTCGTCGAGACCTAACCGTGCGCACAGCTGCTCCAGACTCGTCGTCACTGTCCGGCCCGCGGCGACCTGGGCATAGGCATCGACCACGGTCCGGGCGGCGTCGCGGACCTGGCGCATGTCCTCGTCGATCCGCTCGGCAGAGTCGACGACGGCAGTAGGCCGACCAGTGTTGGTCAGCACAACCCTGCGCTGCTCCGCGGTCGTCGCCAATGCCGACACCCCACGGCGCGCAGCCGTCGAGATCGGCATCCGCAGCGGTTCGCCCATCTCCCGATCGTACCAGATCTGTGCACTGTTGCAGATCCCGCTGACCAACTCTTCCCAGCAGGGTTGAGGGTGGTCGAACAGGTCCGCGTGGTGCACCAACACGACATCAACGACGGCCTCGGGTCGATGTGGCCCTCCTTGTCTTCTCGTGCTTGCTGGGCCAACCGGTTGCTGCCGATACCCGCGCGCTAGGTCACCCGGTGGCGCGAGGGGGCCGACGCGGCGGGTCTTGGCGCGGGGCATCCACGCGTCGCAGCGGGGTCCGGCGCGACGGGGCACCACGAGGCGGGCCGAGTCGAACCCCGGCGCAGGGCCGCAGCCAGGGCGAGCTCGGGATCGGGGCCGTCAGGTCCCCACCTTGGGGACCGAGTGTCAGTGCGTGGGGTCCTCGGTATCGGCGGCGACGGCGTGCAGGTCGTCAGGGCTGACGAACCGTGACAAGAACTCGGCGAGGGTGCCTTCGGGCTGCACGATGGTCAAGAAGGTCTCGTGGTCGGTGCTGAAGACGCGGGGGTTGGCGGGGTTGGGGTCGCACACGGCGACGACGTAGTTGTTGGGGTAGCCGTCGCAGTGGGCGAGCATGATGAGCTCGAGCGGTTCTGGCCCCTCGACAGGAAGGCCGAACGCCACACGCACCAAGGCCTCTTCGCTGACGAAACCTTCGGGAGGGCGGAAGGTCTTGCTGCTCGAGTGGTACTTGTGAAAACGACCAGCCAGCTCGCCGAAAGTCCGGCTACCCGGGGTGAACGGGGCGAACACCCATGGACCATAGGTGACCGGGGGGAACTCTTCCTGGGTAGCAGCGACCAGGACGTCCAGGTTGACCAACCCGCCGACGACCTCGGAGGGCTCGTCGTCACGTGTGCTCAGGTCCGAACCCCACAACGGTTCTAACGGGCAGTCGACCCCCCACAGCGGTCTGTGCAGCGGGCCGGGGAACGACACCGCCAACAGGTCGCCGACCAACGGGCCACCGTGGGCCCCGCCGTAGGGGTCGTCCCAGGCACTGCGGTCCCCTTCGCCGGGCGGGGGGACGAACGGGGGAACACGCCCAGGGACGTACGAGCCGCCCAAGCGGGCCACCTGCTCGAGGACCAGTGGATCCACGGTCACCTCCACTCGTCGGTGAGCACATGCGAAGCAGCCTCGTCCGCCCCGTCGCGGTGGCGCCAACTCTCGCACCTCGGCGACGAAGCGGTCGCCATCCTCGGCTGGATTGTCGCCGAGATACCGAACAGTACCGAGCTGCCAACGCGCCAAGAGGCCAGATGCAGGGCGAGATTCTTCTCGGCTACCGTGCGCCGTCGGGGTCGACGAGGTCCGTCCGGCTCACCGGGGTGGTCGCGGAACACTCCCGGCACGGCCAGAGGTACGGTGGGCACCCCGGTTGTCCCGGTTTGTGCATCAGCGAGCCCTGAAGGAGCCCGGCATGACAAAGCCCGCCTTGTGGCCTCTGGTGGTCGCTCTCGCTGGCTCGTTGCTCGTCGTCAGCTGCACGCCCGGAGGCACCCAGGATGCCTCCACGAGCGCTCCCGTGATCGTCGCGGGCGGGTCCGTCGTCGTTGAGTCGGTCCCCCTCCCGGACTCGGCGGGCTACCAGCGCGTGTACTCAGGCGGCGACCCAGCCGGGGCGGTCCTGTACTCCTCAGTGACCGGGTTCCTCGGGCTCCGGGAGGGTTCTGGCCTGGAGATACACTTCTACAAGCAGGATGGGGTTGGGTTCGTGGAGACCACGATCATCCCGAGCGCCCAGGAGGCGGCGATGGCCGCCCTGCGGTGCGACGGTGCCACCCCCGAGTGCCTGCCCGGCGGCGATGGCGAGCACTACCTCGAAGGTGCGATCGTCGCCATCGAACCGTCCACAGGCAGGATCCTGGCTCTGGTGTCCACCCCCGGGTTCGACCCGAACCCGCTGGCCAGCCATGACGTCGACGCGGCTGTCGCGGCACACACGACGCTGACCGGAGCCCCGGGCAACCCGTTGCGGAACAAGGCGTACGCCGAGCGGTACTACCCAGGGTCGACGTTCACCGTCATCACCGCTGCAGCGGCGTTGGAGTCTGGGGAGTACTCGCCTGAGACGCTGCTGTACGGCCCGCAGGTGCTGGACCTGCCGCAGACCGTGGCGACAATGAAGAACCCCAGCGGGGCGGCGTGCGACCCGACGTCAGACCAGATCTCCTTGGCGGACTCCCTGAAGATCTCGTGCACCACCGCGTTCGCCCAGCTCGGCATGGACCTGGGCGAGGATGCTGTGCGCCACCAGGCCGAGGCGTTCGGATTCGACCAGCAGGTGCACATCCCCATGCCTGCGCTGGACAGCACTTTCCCCCCAGTGCCCCGCGCCGCTGCGATGGCCCATTTCGCGACCGGGCAAGGTGTCCAGGCCACCCCGCTGCAGATGGCGATGGTCTCAGCGGCGATCGCCAACGACGGTGTCATGATGCGCCCGTACCTCGCCGAGACGGTCCGAGGGCCAGACCAGTCGGTGATCACCACGACCAGGTCCGACAGGTTCGGCCAGCCGGTCTCGGAAGGCACTGCCCGCCAGCTCACGCAGATGATGGAGGCGACCGCGAGCAGCGGCGGTACGGCGCAGGCCGACGCAGTGCCCCTGGCTGCCATCACCGGTATTGTCACTTACGGGAACAGGTCCCCCTACATGTGGTTCACCGGGTTTGCCCCGGCCAACAACCCGCAGGTGGCAGTGGTGGTGTTCGTCAAGAACGGCGACGACCTAGAGGACCCGACGAGCGAGAACCTCGAGCCGATGGCAAGGCTCGTGATCGATGCCGTCCTGAACCGCTGACCGTGGCCGGGCTGTCCGGGGGGTGACGCCTAGCTAGTGTCCAGTGCCGTGGACGTTGATGGTGACGACTTCGCTGTTGCTGCCGATGCGCAGGGGGATTCCCCAGGTGCCGGCGCCGGAAGTGACGATGACTTGGGGGGCCCGGGTCCGGTGGCCATAGTCGATGGGGTAGGAAAGCATCGTCATGATGTTCACAGGGAAAAACTGGCCGCGGTGGGTGTGGCCGCACACGATGAGGTCGACGCTCGTGTCGTAGTCGGTGATGTTCGACGGGTTGTGGTCCATGACGACGACGGGCAGGGCGGGGTCGAGGCCAGCGAGGACTGTGCTCGTGGGTTTGCGGTCGGGGGCGTCAGCCCAGGACCTGTCAGCCCGGCCGACGAGGACGAGACGGTCGTCGATGACGACGTGCTCTTCGGTGAGCAGGACCACACCGGCTTTGTCGAGCAGGCCGATCATCTTGTCGAGTGTCGGCCCGGCGTCATGGTTGCCCAGGCTCGCGTACGTGCCGTACGTCGAGTTGATAGAGGCGAACAGCTCGATCGCACGGCCGGGGTCTTTGATGTCGTTGTAGGAATCGTTGAACGTGTCACCGACGATGCAGACCAGGTCGGGTTTGGCGGCATTGACCTCGGTGACGACACGGGCCAGGTTCGCTTCTGAGCCCGCGGCGCCCAGGTGCAGGTCGCTGATCATAACGATCCGCATTCCAGCAAATTCTGCGTCGTCGATGGTCACGTCGTAGGCGACGTGGTGGACCTGGTGCACGTTGTACAGGCCATATCCGACCAGGCTCAGCGCCGTCACCGCTGCGACCAGCCCTGACGCGAGACGCACAGCGGCCGGGACGGGTTTGGGGACGAGCCGAACCAGCCGTCCGACCAGCACGACCAGGTCCACCACGACGATCATCATGAGCAGGTACAAGAAAAGGCCTGTCCCGACGCCGCCTATCCACCCGAGCGTGGCGCGCAACGGCAGGAAGCTGACGATCATGATGACCGCGACACATGCGTACGCCACCACGAAGACCTTCAGCCTCAGCTTCGAGAACACCAGGCGGAGCCACTGGTACACCCTCGCTGCGACATAGACGTTCACACCGACGACTATCCACAGCGCCACCATCGCACTGAAAAGCATAGCCGGAATCCACATGATTCTCATCATCAATAAGCCCATCCGAACGACGACCAGTCCGGGTCGCGACGTTCCAAGAAGGCGTCACGGCCTTCGACGGCTTCGTCTGTGGTGTACGCCAGGCGCGTCGCCTCCCCGGCGAACACCTGCAGGCCAGCAATACCGTCGTCAGCGGCGTTGAGGGCGAACTTCAGCATCCGGACCGCTTGCGGTGATTTGGTGGCGATGATGCGCGCGTATTCGCACCCGGCCGCCTCCAGGTCGTCGTGGTCGACAACGTCGTTGACCGCACCCCAGGCGTACGCCTGCTCGGCAGAATACTCGCGGGCGAGGAAGAAGATCTCCCGTGCGCGTTTTTGCCCGACCTGCCGGGCGAGCAGCGCAGAGCCGTACCCGGCGTCGAACGACCCGACGTTCGCGTCGGTCTGCATGAACCGGGCGTGCTGGCGCGAGGCGATCGTCAGGTCGGCCACGACGTGCAACGAGTGCCCTCCCCCGGCCGCCCACCCGTTGACCAGGGCGACGACGACTTTCGGCATGGTCCGCACCAGACGTTGGACCTCCAAGATGTGCAGGCGCCCGGCGCGCCCGGCGTCTACGTGCCCGTCGTCGTCACCGTACTTGTAACCGTCGCGTCCGCGGATGCGCTGGTCCCCGCCTGAGCAGAACGCCCACCCACCGTCCTTGGGCGACGGCCCGTTGCCGGTGAGCAGCACCGTTCCCACCGCGGTGGTCTGCCGGGCGTGGTCGAGCACCCGGTACAGCTCGTCAACCGTGTGCGGGCGGAACGCGTTACGCACCAGCGGCCGGTCGAACGCCACCCGCACGACCGGCAGGTCCTGCCCGTCGGCGCACCCCCGGTGGTAAGTGGTGTCGGTGAGGTCGTCGAACCCGTCCACCTCCCGCCACCGCGCTGGGTCGAACGTGGCAGACACACCGTCGAGAGCCGTCACGCCCACACTGTACCCACCTGGGTGCAGGCGGTGGTCGCAGTGGTCATCCTCCCGGCCGCAGGCCCACGGGCAATGACCTCGTCAGGTCGAGCCGTCGGCCCGCTCTGGTCGACGACCACCCCGCCCTGGCCCGCCCCCACCTGGCACAACCGTCAAGACCGCACCGCAGCAGTGGCCGGGCCATGGCACGGTACTCCGCCAACTCGTGGCACACCTCGCTGTCACAGGCGGTGGAAGAGAACGAGGGGGTCGGCGGGGAAAGGGCGGAAACCGTGGTGCTGGTAGAAGGCGGCTGCCTGGTCGTCGATGGCGTCGGCGACCAGGGCTCGCGAGCCGATTCGGTCGCAGACGTCGGTCGCGCGGACGATCGCGTCGTGGAGCATCGACGCACCGAGGCCGTAACCCTGGTAGTCGGTGTGCACAGCGAGGCGTCCGAGCAGAACCACGGGGACCCGCCGTGGGGTGTTGCGGGCAAGAGCGCCACCGCCGATCGTGGCACGCTCGACCGAGTACGACGCCAGGCAGTAGAAACCAGCGAGCAGCGCGGCTTCAGCGTCGAAGACGACGTAGGTGCGGGCTGTGCGTTCTTTCTCAGCGCGCAGGGCGTGGTCGCGCAGCCACGTGTCGAGCGTTGCTTGGCCGCACACGAAACGGGTCAGGTCATCGGTAGGGGCGATCGGCCGTGGCGGGGTGAGCCTCACGTCCTGTCCCACACGGGGATCATCGTGCGCACAGCTGCGAAGGCTTCGTCGTCTGGTGCGTCGAGGGCGGCGACGAACACGTCCCACGACGCGGCGTCGAGGGTCATGGTCTGCGACCTGGCCACCGTCGTCGAAGCCGCCTCGACCAGGTGCGCCACCGCGTACCCGGCAACAGTCGAACCCGTCAGCCGCGCAGCCTGCTCCAGCAGGCGCTTGTGCTCTGGCGACATACGCAGGTCCAGCCGTGCCGTCTTCTCTGCCATACCACGAGGATAGTGCTGTACGGTAAAACGCCGCAAGGGTTGCACATCAGCCGCCAGACCAGCGCTCATGCTGGTCTCCGCGTCACTCACAGGTCGAAGGCGACCAGCTGGCTGGCGGTCGCAACGTAGTACCTGCCCTTGCCGTCGGTGACACCGGTGAGGCGGACCCAGGCGGCGTTCCAGGATGCGACGACGGGGTTGCCGTCGACATTGCAGACGCGGCGGACGTTGCGGAAGACCGTCCCTGCCTCGGGGCTGGTCTGTCGCACGAACTGGGGGCACAGGAACGCACCGTCGGGGTCGAGAGGTTCAGCGTTTCCGGTGGTGACGTCCACCAGGAAGTTGCCGTCGTCAGCCGCAGCCAGGACATAGCCGTCGTCAACGACCGGTGCGTACTGCGTGGGGTTCGTCGGAGTGGCAAGCGTACCTTCCTGCGGGAACCGCCACTTTTGCTCCCCGGTGCGCACGTCGATGCCGACCCAGTAGTTCCCGTTGTCGTCGGTCGTCGGCTCGATGTGCATCGACCCCGGCTGGGTGGTGGTGGTGTACGTCGTGGTTCCGGTGCTGACGCACAAGACCTGGATGCCACCACTGGTCCAGCCCCCCTCGCCTGCAGAACAAGGACGGCCATAGGTTTTCCACACGGTGGTGCCGTCAGGCGCAAAACCTGCGGTCGCGTATTCATGGCTGCGGTCGAACTCAAGATCAAGCGGCACAGCCGACGTGGTCCCGAGCAGCACCTCCCGGTCGCCGTACCATGCCAACAGAACCGACACGTGCCTGACAGAGAACCACGTGGATTCCGTCTCGAACATCTCGGCGTAGGGACGGACCCAGGCGCCAACTCGGCTATCACCTTCATAACTGACGGAGCCGGATTCCAGCGCGATCCCATCTGGATAGTCATAGGTGGAGGGCCACCCGGTGGAGACCAGTGTCATCGACGCGGTGTCCAGCCGCGACCACTCTGAGTACTCCTCGTGCCAGGTGTCGACGCACACGCTCTCGTCGCACTTCTGCAGTCCGTCAGCCCGTCGGCCTCCGGGCATCGCTACCAGCGACTCAGTACCGGTGCGCAGGTCCGCCACGGCCACCGACCACGTTTCCGAGCGGTACACGAGATAACCCACCTTCATGGCTGAGCCGATATCGAAGGCCACGTGCGCTCTGCCGTCGTGGCTCCACAACTGCTTGCCAGAATCGTCCCAGACGACCACCGACGCACCGACCAGCGAGTCTGGGTCGAACACCTCTCCCAGCAGCAGCCCGTCCACCAGCTCGGGCTGCTCAACCGCCTGGGTACGCACCGACCACACCGGGTTTGCCAGCTCGTGTGCACCAGCGGAAACAGACGGTTGGGGATCGCTGCTCTTCGTGCATCCCACCAGGACCAGGCTCGCGAGCAGGCCGACACAAACCAACGTTCTTTTCTTGCGCAGCATCGTTATTCTCCTTGTGCGTTACAGGCGGAAGGCGGCGACCTGCCCGGGTCCGGCGACGATGTACAAGCCGTCATCATCTCGGCCGTCAAAATCCCTGTCACTAAAAAAGGCGGCCCTGACAAAGTACCCCGGCCACGGTGATTCGGTGGGCATCCCGTCGACGTCGCAAACCTCGACCACACTGCGCTCGAACTCCAGCGACACGCTGTCAGCACCGCCGACAACCAGCGACGTGCTGTAGGCACGGTCCCATGGCGACCAGCACAAGAACACTGCGTCGCTGGGGAGGTCGGACACCGCACCGGTCAGGGTGTCCACAACCCGCAGCTGCGCGGACCAGCCCATGACGAGGTACGAGCCGTTGTGGACATACGGGTAGTCCGAGACGAATGAGCTGTCATCGGTCACTGGCTCTGCGCCCTGGGCTGGCAGACGCCACTTCTGCTCCCCCGTCTTCATGTCGATGCCGACTACGTAGCGCTGGTGGTCGGTGTACGTCAGCTTTCTCGACCCATCCCCGGGGAAGGTCACGGTGCCCGTCTCCACGCACACTGTGAGAGCAACGTCCGAATACGACCAGCGCCCGGAGCACGGCATCCCTGGGACCGACGCCACCGTCTCGCCAGTCTCGGCCGACAGCACGACTGTCCGCATCACGGTGGACGCGTCGTACTCCCCGGCGATCTCGGTCGACACCGAGCCAAGACCGACGAGCAGGCCGTCGTGCCGGTCCACCCAGCCGGTGATGCCTTGGGGACTCGACCCGGGCCCGAGCACGTCCTCGTACGGGCGGGTCCACCTGACCTCGTCGAGGTCGTCGGCGTACCCCAGCTGGCCGTCGGCGAAGAAGAGACCAGCGCCCAGCTGTTCAGCACCGTCGGGCACAGGATTGGCCGGTGTCAGGTCGGGAACCGCGACCAGCGCCGCCGACGTCAGATCGAGCTCAATCTCGTGGGCGTCGGCCTCTCCTGCGAACGTGCCGGTCAGGCAAACCCCGCGCCAGGGGTCAGAGTCGCAGCTGTACGGGCGGCTGGTCGCCCACACCGTAGGGCCGTACCGGGTCTCCTTGCCGCTGCGCAGGTCGGCGATCGCCACCAATGTGCCATCGGAGTCCGGATCAGGCACGAGGTAGTCCACGACCTGTGAGCCGTCGAGCTCGGTGATGTCGATTAACGGGGCGTAACCGTAGTCTTTGCCAGATCCGGTGATGTGACCCGGGACAGCATCGTGCCGCCACAGCTCTGCACCGCTCTCGGCGTCCCAGGCGACGACTGCCAGATCCTTGTGGCCGACGAGAGCGTCGGGGTCGGCAGGTTCGCCGTTGGGCACGGCCAGGTAGGCGACCGCAACACCGTCCTTGACGTGCGGCTGGCTCATCGCTTCGACCCGTACGACCCACACGGGTTCGGCGGCGTCACCAAGGGCAACAGTGGCGGTCGGCTCCGGGCTAGCACCACTGGTACAGCCGACCACGAGCAAGGCGGCCGCAACAGGCACGACCAACCGCCACGTTCTTGGGTACGGCATGAAGAACCCTCCTCGAGTCGTACATCTCCCCTGGGGCCGGCACCCACCGGCGCCCCGCAACCACCTTATGGGTGATCTGTCACAAATGTGAGGCATTCGTGAGAACTGCGGACATACCAGGACAGAAGTCACCCGTTCGAGGGATGGGCCTGCGCTACCAGAGTCGTCCAGCACGGGACGAGACAGGCACGCCCCAACTGTGGGCGGGCGGGGTGTGGGACCTTGACGTCCAGGCACGGGTGCGGGGACACACTGGCCGCAGACCCGGGTCACCTCGTGCACCTCGGCACCGGCCGTACGCTGGTTCCTGCGCGACGACGGCCACGACGGCGGCTCCGCGAGCAGAAGACCTGCCTCGAGGCTGGGCTGTCGCACGAACTGAGGGGGCACAGGAACGCACCGTCCTGGGTGCGCTTGTACCCGCCGTCGACGACCAGGCCCAGAGCGACGAGCACGGTCACGATGCAACGCGCAATATACAGTGCCCTACTCGCCGCGGTTCCTCATCACGTGCCTGGTCCTGATCACGTGCCTGGTCCTGGCACGAGGATGGCCTGGATCTCGCCGACGCGTTTTTGGATGGACCGTGACCTTTGCACCGACAGGGTCCCAGACTGGCCTCCCCCGGACCAGGTGATGGTCCAGTACGCGGTGACGGTGACGGTGAACGCCTCGCCGGGCTGCCCGGCGGAGGTGCGCTGGTAGGTGTGCCCGCACGTGGGCGACGGTTGCCCGCCGTACCCGTACCGCCAAGGTGTGCCTGCGGCCCGTGTGCCTGGGCACGTCACGGTCGTCCCGTCACCCATCGACCACACCGTGCGGTCCAGGCGCCCTGTCGCCTCGACGGTCACACCCCCCGCCGACGCCGACCTGGTGATCGGTGCCACGCCCGCCACCCCCGGCGTGGTGGACTCCCCCGGGTCAGCAGCCCACAACCACGCTGGGACACCCACGATCTGCATACCGTCGGGCGGGCTTCCTCCCGTCATCCCGATCTCTGGTGTCCGCAGGGCCATGGCCGCCATCGCCTGCTGGGCCAGCACCGCCGGGTCGACCGCCGCTTCTCCGCCTGGCCCGATCCAGAAGGCCTCACCGCGCATAGAGGTCATCACCATGCCGTTGTCCAGGAAATACTTGCACTGGACGTACTTCCCGTCGGTGTGGCCGTCGATGGGGTTCTCTGGGGACGGAGTCCAGTCTTTCTGCTGGCCAGGAGGAGCGCCGCCTTGTCCAAGGAAGTCCACGTACCAGCAGGCGTGCGAGCACGAGTAAGGCAGGTTTGCCGTGCTGCTGTCCCCAGCCGGTGCCTTGCACCCTCCTGACGTGCCACCGCCAGAGCCCGAACCTCCCGAACCGGGGGTGTCCACGCCGAATTTGGTCTCGTAGCCGGACGGGTCGCCCCCGCTGTCGCCGGGCGGGGTGATCGTGGTGCCCGGAGGAGCGGGGGTCGGGGTCGGGGTGGGGTCATTGGCAGCCCAGGCGGGACCGCCCCACGCGAGCAGTGCCGCGACCAGCACGGCCGGGAGCAACCTGGTTCTCGTCCTGGTGGTCAGCATAGTCTTCCTCCGTCTGTGATGTACCCCGCAATAGCCCACACGTCTTCGTCGGCCCAATGCCACATCGTGATGGTCACGACGAACCGGCCCTTTCTGTCGGGGGGGATGGCGGAGGAACCGTCAGGCAGGAGAACGTCGAGGCTGGTGGTGTCGTTGCATGCCTCGATGGTCAGCTGGTCGTCGTAGAAAAGGTCGTCGACGACGTGGTGGTCGACGACCTTGATGCCGGTCATGGTCGACTCCCCCCTCTGCACGGCGCCCTGCGACGACAACCACGACAGCTGGCTGAGGTAGGTCCTCGTGAAGTCGCCGGTGATGAACTCGGTGATCGCGTTGATGTCGTCGAGCTCGAACCCTGACTGCCCGAGCTGGTTCTCAGCAGCGTTGAAGTCTTTGAGCCGCTGGACGGCGGCACGTTCGGCGGCGCTTTTGGGGTCGGGTTTTGTGGAGGTGGTCGTGGTGGTGGTCGGCGGGTTGGGGGGAGGGCCGGGGTCGGGATCTTTGTTGGTGCACCCGGTCACGGCCACGGCTGCCAGGGCCAGGGCTGTGACGGCGAGGGTGAGGCGGGGTGGGGTCATGGTCTGCTCCGGTAGGTGTCGACGACAGATACGGTGACGGTGATCTGGATGGAGGTGGCGCTGGCGACCAACCACCACGTTCTTGGGTACGGCATGAAGACCCCTCCTTGAGTCGTGCATCCCCTCGGGCCGGCACCCACCGGCGCTCCGGGACCACCTTATGGGTGATCTGTCACAGATATGGGGCATTCGGGAGAACTACAGACATACTGGGACAGAACTCACCCGTTCGAGGGATGGTCTTGCGCTGCCAGAGCGCAGGACGAGACGGTCGCATCTCAACTGGTGGGTGGGGTGTGGGACCTTGACGTCCAGGCACGTGCGGGACGTACTGGCTCCAGACTGGGTCGCCGTGCGCAGGTAGCCACCACCGTCACCGCCGACAAGGCAGCGTGGGTCGCCGACGTCAGCCCTGGGCCTGCACCGGTCGTACGCTGGTTCCTGCGCGACGACGGCCAGGACGGCTCCGCGGACGAACGGCTGAGGTCTGTTGTCGCCGCGGGAAGCGAGGGAGCAGTCGTGCGGACGGTGGGTATCGTTTTCGGGGCGGGGGTCATGCTGGGGGTTTATGGGGGGACGAACTTTTATGTCGCGACGAGGCTGTTCCAGTGGTCGGACATCTTCTTGCCGACCAACGGTGTGGTGTTTGCGGTCGTGTACGTGGGGTTGGCGGTGTCGCTGCTGGTCGGGTACGCGCCGCTGCCGGTTCGGGCCAGGAAGGTGGCCAGCTGGATAGGCGGGCACTGGACTGGGCTCTTTGTCTACCTGCTCATGTTCTTTTTCGTCGCGGACCTGGTGCTAGCGGTCGGACGGGTCGTGAAGGTGGAACCGACGACAGGCGTGCGGTTCGGTGAGGGGCTGGTTGTTGTCCTGTTGGCTGCTGGTGTGGTCGGGTATGGGCTGTACAACGCCAGGCGTATCGTGCACGTGTCCTACGACGTCCGGCTCCCAGGGGTGTCGGGTATGACGATCGTCGTGGTCAGCGACCTGCACCTCGGGTCGGTCGGCTCCGGGCGGAACTTCGCGAAGGTCGTCGCCGAGGTCAACGCTGTGGACGCTGACCTCGTGTGCCTGGTCGGTGACATCTTCAACGACGACTACCAGCTGGTGCCTGGCTCGGCGCAACAGACGCTGGAGAGCATCAGGTGCGCTCACGTGTACGCCTGCCTGGGGAACCACGACAGCGCTCGACACGGATTCGACGAGATGGTCAGCCTCTTGGAACGCAGCGGGGTACGGGTCCTGAAGGACGAGTACGAGGCTGTTGGCGGTATCACCCTGGTCGGGCGGCTGGACTGTTCGCCGATCAGCACCACCGGTGACCTGAAGAGGACTGACACCGCACAGCTGATGGCCACCATCGGCACCAGGCCCGTCGTCGTCATGGACCACAACCCGGGGACCATCGACGAGTACGGCGCCGAGACCGACCTCATCCTCGCAGGCCACACCCACCGGGGACAGATGTTCCCGGCCAACCTCATCACACGCGCCATCTACGCCGTCGACTACGGGTACTACCGCAAGGACGGATCCAGCCCCCAGGTCATCGTGACCTCTGGTGCTGGCACCTGGGGAATTCCTCTGCGGATCGCCAGCAACAGCGAAGTCGTCTGCGTCGTCCTCACCTGACCGAGGGACGAGGGTTGCGCAGGGGCGTGCCTACGGGGAGACCGCAGGCCGCCCAACCGAGCGTGGTCGTCGCGATCCTCAGAAGATCACCCAGGTGCGGTCGGTCGGCATGAGCTCGACCCAGGTGTTGCCTGGGGCGAGGTTGATGGCCTCGCCACCAGAAGTAGTCAGGACCACGACCTCGGTGTCGGACGCCTTCGTCCAGGTCGCAGTGATGGTTTTGCCGCCGGTAGCGACAAGAGCGGTGCCGGTGCCTTCGAACTTCGTGTCGGGCACGGGAGAACCAGCCGGGTCACGGTCGGGGGTGTTGACGATCGGGGCTTTGATCACGATGACGTTCACGGCGGACAGGCGCACCCCAGCACGGGAGGACGAGGGTGTGGTGCCTTCAGAACGCAACCAGGTCCCCGACGCCGCGTCCCACGACCACGACGGGTGCGCCGAGGCGGACAACGTCAGCTCCAGCAACGCAGCCGGGGTCCCGGAGGCGAACGCCGTCGCCTGTTTTGCTGGGGCATAGGTGAACTGGGGGGGCGGGTTGTTGCGGTGTTTGTCGTCGGCAAGGTCCCACCACGTCTGCGGCGTGCCGAACACGTTGTGCGGGGCACGGAAACCGACCTTGCGGTAGAACCCGGCAGTGCCCTCGTCCATGGAGACAGCCTGCAGACCAGCAGCACGCAGCTGGCTGGTGTACATCCCACCAGAGAAAACGATGAGACCGCGGCTCGGTCCGGCGATCCGCGGGTCCATAGGACGGTTCGAGCGGACCGGGCCGACTTCCTCAGGCACCTGCGAGTGGTACACCGCGACGAACCGGGTGATACCGCCCTCGACGACCTCTTCCCACACGATGTCGGTGTACTCCAGGCCGGTCTGGGGCCGCACAGTCCTGTCGTTCTCGATCTTGACGTTCAGCGCTGGACGGACCACGGTGTTATCGTCCATCGGCAGACCAGTTAACGGCCAGGCGGTGACAACTGGTTCTGGGGAAGGGACCTGCGTCTTGCTACGGGCATCGGCATCGGTCTTGCGGGCCGACGGATCAGCGGCGGTACCGCAACCAGCAAGGGCCAGGCCCGCTACGACGAGCACCACCCATCCGCTGCGCCGGACGGAACTGCGAAACAATGCCAAAGACACGATGCAGGCTCCTCGCTATTGAGTCTGATCTACTGTACGGCGTCGCACCGGGTGGATGTGACCATCTACTCTCGCCGGAGGGGCGAAGCTGATCTGTCCGGGTGGCCCTGGTCTGTGCCCATCGGCTGGCCGTTAGGCTGTCCGGGTGTCCAGGCCCCTGCGCGACGTCTCGCCAGCAGACCTCGTGGAGGTCTTGCCGGCGGCGCTCGACGGGACTGGGCCTGCGGTCTCGGTGGGTGTGGGTGGCAACGTGCCCGACGAGGTGGCGCTCGTCGTGCGGACGTCGGGTTCGACAGGGCAACCACGTGACGTCATGCTCACCGCTGCGGCGTTGCGCGCGTCCGCGCAGGCGTCCGCGCAGCGGCTCGCCGGCACCGGGACGTGGCTGCTAGCACTGCCGGTCACGCATATCGCTGGGGTGCAGGTGCTGGTCAGGTCGCTGCTGGCAGGTACGACCCCGGTGGTGCTGGGACCGTTTGGCCCCGAACGGTTTGCTGCGGTGCGGATACAGGGACCGTCGTACTGCTCGCTGGTCCCCACCCAGCTGCTGCGGCTGCTGGACGACCCGGCAGCCACCGAGACGCTGCGAGGGTTCTCGGCGGTGCTCGTCGGCGGGGCGGGGATGCCTGCCGGGCTCGCAGCCCGCTCGCGCACCGCAGGGGTGAACATCGTGATGACCTACGGCGCGACCGAGACGTGCGGCGGGGCGGTGTACGACGGGCGTCCGCTCGACGGGGTCGAGGTCGCCATCAACGGCGGTCGGATCGAGATGGCCGGACCTGTGCTTGCCCACGGCTACCTGGGCCAGGACGACCAGGCGTTCACCGAACGCGCAGGGCGGCGCTGGTTCACGACCAGCGACCTGGGCCGCACCACGCCGGACGGCTGTCTGGAGGTGCTGGGACGGTCCGACGACATGATCATCACCGGCGGGGTGAACGTCGCACCTGCGGCTGTGGAGAAGGCGTTGGTCGAGGTGCCGGGGGTGCGTGAGGTCGTGGTGGTGGGGGTGGACGACCCGCGCTGGGGGCAGGCAGTCGGTGCCGTCGTCGTGGCTGGTCGTGCTGGTCCGCCCACGCTGGACGACCTACGTGCGCACATCACGGCACACCTGGGCGCACCGGCTGCCCCCAGGCACCTGGTCGTCGTCGACGCGCTGCCGGTGCTCGGTCCGGGCAAACCCGACCGGCGGGCCGCAGCGGTGCTGGTGGCCGCCCACGCGTGCCAGACTGGGCCTGAGAGGTGAGACGTGGCGACAGCGGCTGAATGGTGGTCTGCGGCCCGGCCGCGGACGCTACCTGCGGCGACAGCCCCGGTGCTCGTGGGGACAGGGGCGGCCGCGCAGGCTGGGGGCGCGCACCTGGGCCGGGCCGTCCTGGCGTTGGGCGTGGGGCTGGCCATCCAGATCGGCGCGAACTACGCCAACGACTACTCCGACGGGGTGCGCGGGACCGACGTCAACCGGGTCGGTCCCATGCGGCTTGTGGCCTCCGGCGCCGCCCTGCCGCGGCAGGTGAAGACCGCCGCCATCGGCGCCCTGGGGTTGGGGGCGCTGCTCGGGGTGGGGCTGGTCGCCTGGTCAGGGGTGTGGTGGCTGCTGGTGGCGGGTGTGGCCGCTGTGGTCGCGGCGTGGACCTACACCGGCGGACGGCGGCCGTACGGGTACTCCGGGCTCGGGGAGGTCGGAGTCTTCATGTTCTTCGGGCTGTTCGCGGTGCTGGGCACGACAGCCTCGCAGAGGGGGTACCTGACATGGCCGGCGTGGCTCGGGGCGGTCTCGATCGGCTTGTTGGCCTGCGCGCTCATCATGGCCAACAACCTGCGCGACATCCCCACGGACGTCCTGGCGGGCAAACGTACTTTGGCGGTCCGGCTCGGGGAGGAGCGGGCCCGCTGGTTGTACGCCGCGTTCGTCGTGCTTCCTGTGCCGTTGGGTGCCGCGTGCGCCTTCGTCGCGCCGTGGTCGCTGCTGGTGGTGCTGTGCCTGGCGCCCGCGGTGGTGCTGGCTGTGATGGTGCTGGCAGGGGTACGCGGCCGGGGGCTGATCCCGGTGCTGACGTTCACGGGCCAGCTCGAGCTCGTCTTCGCGGTCCTGCTCGGCCTTGGCCTGGCCTTGTGAACAACATCAGCACAACAAAACCCCCGGTCAACCACAGGTAACAGCCTAGACTTGCCCTGTGAGCGTGCCACCTGACGAGCCTCGCCTTGGTGACGCCTGTCCGCAGACGTCCGACACGTCCTTGCCGGACGCCGACCCGTCAGAGCCGCAAGAACCTGTCGAACAAGCGACCTCACAACCCGAGCCACCACCTCCACCCCCACCGGAAGATCGGCCACCTGGGCTCACGCCCGACGCACCGGCACCACAGCCACCGGACGCTCCACCAGAGCCGGAGCCCGACGTCCCGGCACCACAGCCAACGCCAACACCCGAGCCGCCCCCAGAGCCAACGCCTTCACCCCCAACCCCGACGCCCGAGCCACCGCTGGAACCAACGCTGGCCATCCCCAAGAAGACCCCACCGCCAACACCCGAGCCGCCGCCAACACCACCGGCTCCGCCAGCACCGCCAGAGCCAACCCCGACGCCCGAGCCACCGGCTGCGCCACCCACACCAACAGATCCAGAGCCACCGCTCGAACCAACACTGGCCATCCCCAAAAAGGCCCCACCACCGCCACCAACACCACCAGAGCCGACTCCTCCCACCCCAGACCCAACGCCCGAACCACCAGCCGAACCACCCACACCACCAGAGCCAGAGCCACCGCTCGAACTAACGCTGCCCATCGCCAAACCAGGGTCCCCACTCCCGTTCCCACCACCACCACCGCCCCCACCAGAGCCAGAGCCTCCCACACCCCCGGCACCGCCGTCGCAGACCGCCCCTGTGCCGCCCGACCCACCCCCAGCGCCCACGCCTCCCAGACCAGCACCAGGGTTGGAGGAGTCGCTGGCGTGGATCACGCAGGCATCTGCGCCACCTGTCCCACCAGCACCTATCCCACCAGCACCTGTCCCACCAGCCCCGGCACCACCAGCCCTAGCCCCAGCCCCGGCACCACCCGCCCTAGCCCCAGCCCCGGCCCCACCAGCACCTGTCCCACCAGCCCCAGCCCCAGCACCAGCACCACCAGCCCCAGCACCTGCCCCGGGGGTGTCGGCGTGGTTGGTGCAGGCGCCTGCACCTGTCCGACCAGTACGTGCGCCACAAGGCCCACCAGCACCTGCACCCATGGCTGTTGCACCGGTGCGGGTGTGGAAGGACGAGCCGACCGAGTCCTGGAGACCGCCGCCAAGCCGGGGCAAGATACTGGTCTCGCTGGGTATCGTCGCCGTTGTGGTGGTCGCCGCGTTGGTCATCGGGGCGGTGGTGCTGAACCCCAGGTCAACCAAGCCCCAGGTCGACAGCTCACCACCCACGTCGTCGACGCCGGCCACGACGCAGGCACCCCCGACGCCGCCGCGCCCGACGAGCCAGTGGGAGGTCGCGTCTCCGAACCCGGTGGACCTGGCCGTCTACGGGCACCTGGCCAAAGGTGACTGCTTCGGCGACCTGCCTGTGCTGGACAACGCTCTGCACACGTCGACCAACGTCGAGACCATCGCGTGCCCCCAGCCGCACAAGAGCCAGGTCATCGGTTTCGTCACGGTCAAAGACGTCGACCGCGGAGCCAGCGAACCCATCAAGGAGGGCGTCTACCACGACCGGTGTGCCAGCCTCATGACCGCCGATGGCGTTCCCGAAGGTCTGCTCGACTTCTCCAGCGCGTACGTGGCGTCGGACGAAGAGCTCGATGCCGGGGCCGAGTCCATCATGTGCATCGTGTCCACCAACGAGATCACAGAGAAAGAGTGGACCGGCTCAGCCCTCGACGGCACCGCGACGGGGTTCTGAACGGTACCGCCGGTCAGGCCCCTGGGGTCTCGGCTGCTGCGCCGACGAGGGTCGCAGCAGGTTCGCGGTAGCCGACGCCGACGAGGTGGTCGTCGTCGAACCGCAACGTCGTCAACGAAGCCAAGGTGCACCGGCGGCGGCGCGGGTCGTGCCACAGCCGCCGGCCCTCCGCAGCCAGGCGGGTGACCCAGATCGGCAGCTGGTGGGACACGAGCACAACCTCGCGTCCAGGGACCTGGCGCCGGGCCGTCGTGACCGCCGCCCGCATCCGCGCGACCTGCTCGGCATACGGCTCACCCCACGACGGACGGAAGGGGTTGCGCAGGTGCGGCCAGTTGCGGGGGTTGGCCAACGACGCCTCCCCCACACCGAACTTCTTCCCCTCGAAGTAGTTGGCGGCTTCGATGAGGCGGTCGTCGGTGCCCACGTCCAGGCCGAACGCCGCGGCGACCGGCGCGGCGGTCTGCTGGGCGCGTTCGAGCGGTGAGGCGACGACGAGAGCGATCTCCGCTGCTGGCTGCGACGCCAGGTCGTCAGCGACCATCTGCGCCATACGTTCGCCTAGGTCTGAGAGCCGGTACCCCTGCAGCCGTCCGTAGAGCACACCTTCAGGGTTGTGCACCTCACCGTGCCGCAGCAGGTGGACCGTCGTGAGAACCATGCCCCCACTATGTCAGGTCGGGCAGCAGAGCACGGGTCTCGACGAGCGCGTCCGTCCAGGCACGGGACACGACCCACGGGTCCATCCCCAGTGCCGCGATATCGGCAGGGTAACCAGCCTCGTGCGCAGCGACCGCCGCCACAGCTGCGCCCAACGACCCGCGCCGGGCCAGCAGAGCCGTGCTGACCTGCGGTGAGACTCCCGCCCGTGTGGCCAGCCAGTCCAGGGGGAAACGGCGCACATCGGCCAGTCCTGACAGCAGACCAGCGGTGTACCCGGCTTCACGGCCGGTCAGGTCGGCTACCGCGCGTGCGCGGGCCAGGATCGCCCACAGCGCGTCGATCCCGTCCTGGCGCGAGCCGGACAGCTCGGCCACAGCGATGGTCCGCAGCCGCCGCGGACCGGCGAGCACCGCGGCGTGGCGTACCGAGTCGACCCGGTGACGCAGCGCGACCGCAGAAGAGTTGACCTGGCGAAGCACAGCCACAGACAGCTCGGGGGACGCGGAGATAGCCTCGGCGACCTTGTCGGGTTCGGCCGGTTGCTGGTCGAGCACCGCCAGCAGGGTCAGGCACTGGGCTTCCACAGCGTTGAGGTCTCCGGGCTCACGCGGGTCGTCAGGGTAGACCCAGGTGGTCTCCACGAACCCGGCCCCAGCGGCCGCTGCCTTGTTGACGCAGGCGCGGCTTGCGGGCCCCACGGCCAGGACGCATGTGTCGCCGCAGGTCGCGACCACCTCGTCGAGGTGCTCGTCCTCAGCGTCGACGATGACCATCTCGGCCCACTCGAGGGCGTCGAGCTGGGCTGGCGTCCCGGTGTAGTCACCCAGGGCGAAACGCACCTGCTGGGCCGCCAGCGCCGCGACCTGGGGGTTGCCCAGCAACCGTGGCGGCAGCTCGACGACGTGCTCGGGACCCAGCAGGTCGGCGGCCTCGGCGAGCAGGGCGCCGGTCGCCGGCACGCACAGCAGGCGCCCGTCGGCCAGCTCTGTCAGGTCGGTGCGGCGGTACTCGTCGTCGAGGGCGTCGGCGACCGCCTCGTCGTCGGTTCCGTGAGGCGAAGCCATCCGCAACCCGTAACCGGCGACCTGCCCGGAGGGGTCGGCGAACCGGTAACGGACCAGCACCGGCATCTGCCACTCAACAGCCACGAAGAGCTCCTCGTCATTCTTGCGCGGTCAAGGCTGTGGCGACCCCACGTGCTTCGGTCAGCGCGTCCAGCCAGGCACGCGACACCTGGTACGGGTCGACACCGAGCGTCAGCGCGACCTGCGGGTCGCCGTACTCGTACGCCCGGACGCAGGCCAACGCATGGCCGACCGGTCCGTGCAGGTTCACCAGTGCATCGGTGGCGGCCGAAGACATCCCAGCCATATGTGCGAGCCAGGCAGGGTCGACCTCACGCAGGTCGCTGACCGCCGACAGCAGCCCGACGGTGTAACCGGTGTCGTCACCGGACAGCTCCCAGCAGGCCAGAGCCCGCGCCAGGACGTGCCACAGCTCGTCAGCGTTCGAACGCGCCGCCTGGTGCAGCGACGTGGTGGCCAGGGCCCCCAGCAGCCGCGGGCCAACCAGGACGACCGCCTGGCGCACCGAGTCGACCGGTGTGGGCAGGGCGAACACCGCAGAGTTGACCAGGTGCAGCACCCCGACAGCGAGGTTGGGGTCGGCTGCGACCAGACCCGTGACCGCGTCGTAGTCCACAGGTTCCTCACCGAGCAAGGACAGCAGCTCCAGACAGCTGATCTCCTCGGCCGACAAACCGCCACGCTCCAGCTCACCGACGGGCGGGACGCGGCCTTCGACACAGTCGGCGCCCATCTCGAAAGCGCGCTGCACACCCTCGGCCGTGCGCACCTGCTCGGCGACGACTTTCGCCCCCATGGAATGGGCGAGGTCGATGATGTCACCGAGGCGGTTGTCGCCGACGGCCGTGTCGACCACGACGAAAGCCAGCTTGGACGCCAGCACCACCTCGGCCTCGGTGCCGGTGAACCCGGTGACACAGGTGCGCAGGCCGTTGGCGTGCCGCCAGGCGACCATCGTCTCGACCTGGGGACGGTGGGCGTGCTCGGCGGGCACGGCGGCGATCACGTGCTCGGCGGAGTCGGTCATGACCTGCCGGGTGGCCTGCAGCAAGAACGGCTGGTCGCCAGCCAGGCAGGCCAGGTCGGTCTGCCCGTACTCGATATCGAGGCGGTCGTCGCCGGTCAGGCCGGACTCGGAGTGCACCAGCTCACGCAGGCTGAAGGCGACGACCTGGCCACCGGCGTCCATCACCGGTCGGTGGACGAGGGCAGCGCGGGGAGCAGGGCGTTGGTGGGGCACGTCCTGCAACGCGAAGTCGGCGACTTGGCCTGCCGTCACCGGTTGGACGAGCGCGGCACGGGACGGGGTGCGCTCGGACATGCTGGCATCCTCCAGGGACTGGTTCACCGGCTCCTATCGACCACCCGGGCTACCCCGGGAGCTGTCCGGGCAAAGTTTCACTCGTGCGGCCTCCTGCGACGTGCCTGTTATCGCTCAAGAGGCACGGCTGCCGAGCCGATGAGAGTGTACGAACGTCAAGGTTGTGGAGCCTGCGATGAACACGAATAACCGTCTGACCGTTGCTGCCATCCCAGCTGTACCGCGGGGGGCGGCGGACCGGAGCCTTCTGGGCGGTGTGCGGCTGCGGCGCGGCGGGTACGCCGACGCCGGCCGCACATCGATGAAGAAGGTCGACCGCAACATCTCGGCAGCACGGGCCGAGCTCGTCGGGGCACAGAGCGCCCAGGACCCGGCGAGGGCCGCGTCCGTGCAGGTGCGCCTGGCCCGGTGGCTGGCCAAACGGTCCCAGAACAGCGAATCAGCCCAGGTGGCACAACAGGCGTGGGCAGCGTCTGGGTGGTTGACCGACGCTGAGGTCCAGTCCGTGGCCCAGACCCAGATCGACCTGTGCCTGTCCATCAGCGACACCGAAACCGCCGGGCGGTGGGTCAAGCGGTGGCACGAGGCCCAGCCGGACAACGCCCTGGCCGATATCGCCGAAGCACGTGTGGCTGCCCACAGCGACGACGTGGACGCTGGCCTGGCCGCCCTGGCCCGGGTGCCGCAGGAGTTCTACGACGCTGCCGGACGCCCACACCGCCGCGACGACGCGGTCGGTGTCGAGTCCTCCCTGCTGTCGCGGGCAGGGCGGCACGACGACGCCGTGGCAGTGGTCCGCAAGGCTCTGCGCGCCGGGCAGGACGTGTCGCCGGTCGTCGTACGTGAGCTGGGGGAAGACGCGTTACGTGCCGTCCTGCCGGACCTGTCGTCTTCCCAGTGGGAACGCTGGACCCTGGCCGCCAGCAAGGACGGCTCGCGTCCGGCGCTGCGGGTGCTCGAGCTCATGGACTCGTTCCGTCCCGGTGACCCGGCAGTGCTCGCCGCGGCAGCCCAGGTCGCGCCCCTGCACGGTCTGGAAGCAGCCACCGACTGGGACGCCCGGCTGCACCGTCACGGGATGGCCGACCTGTCCACCCTGGTCAGCCTCGCCGCTGACGACCACGCCCAGCCCGCCGACCGCGCGGTCGCCGCGGCCATGGCCGTGACCGACTACCACGACGCGCGGGCCCTGCCGCACCTCGAGCAGGCCCTCGACCAGGTCCCGACCCAGCGTCACCGCGAGCTGGCCGCCCAGCTGGAGATCGTCGCCCCCGGGCTCGTCGCCTTCCGCTGATACTGGTGTCCTGCACCTGAGTGAGACCGGCTGGTCACGCTCAGCTGGCTGCCCTGCGCGTCGATGGGTGGGGCGTACCAGGGGAGGGAGCCCGCTCGTGCCATCACTGTCGATCCGCCGAGGTCCGGCCGCCAAGCGTCCGACGATGGTGTTGCGCCCAGGCACGCCCGGGCGGATGGCTGTGGCCCAAGCAGGGCATTACGTCGAGACGCTGGGACCACAAGACGTCCGCTTCTGCGAGGTCCCCGAAGGTGCGCAGTGGACGGGCCGGCGGCTGGACCAGGTGCCGAACCAACGCGGACCAGCCAGCGCACCGGTCACGCTCCCAGCGCCGGTCGGTGGTCGCCTCGCTGGCCTGGTCCGCGAGGCGGTCGGCTTCCCGCAGACCGCCCGGCCGCAGATGGAACCGGCCCGTACCGCCCACGGCCAGGTCGCCGCGTTCTTCGACGTCGACAACACCCTGGTGCACGGTACGACGCTGTTCCACCTGGCCAAGGCGCTGTGCCAGCAGGGGTTCTTCCGCCGCGACGACCTGTTGCGGTTCGTCGCGCACCAGGCCCGCTACGCCGCGCTGGGCGAACCCAGGCTCGACCACCTGCTCGGACGTGCGCTGGAGCTGCTCGCCGGGCACGACGCGGACCTGCTCGTCGAGGCCGCCGAACAGGTCTACCGCGACCACGTCGGCCAACGCTTGTTCGCCGGGACGACCGCCCTGGTCGACGCGCACCTGGCTGCTGGGCACCAGGTCTGGCTGGTCACCGCGACGCCGGTCGAGCTGGCACAGGTCCTCGTCGAGCACCTGGGGGCCACCGGGTGCCTGGCGACAGTCGCCGAACGCGCCGACGGCAAGTACACCGGACGTCTCGTGGGCGAACCGGTGCACGGCCCGGTCAAAGCCACCATGGTGCACGACCTGGCGCAGCGCCACGGTCTGGACCTGGCGGCCAGCTATGCGTACGGCGACTCAGGCAACGACCTGCCTGTGCTGAGCACTGTCGGGCACCCTGCCGTGGTCAACCCCGACCTGCGTCTGCGCGGTGCTGCTGCCGCCCGTGGCTGGCCCCGGTACGACTTCCGCACGGTGCGCCGCGCAGCGGTGCGCAGCGCCGACGCTGTGGTGGTCACTGCCGTGGCCTGCCGGCTGGCGTGGTCCATGGTCTGCGCAGTGCGCACCCGCGCACAAGTGAGGAAGTGAGCGCTACTTGCGGTTGCGACGCTGGTGACGCGTCTTGCGCAACAGCTTGCGGTGCTTCTTCTTCGCCATCCTCTTGCGGCGCTTCTTGATGACGGAACCCATGCAGACCTCATTCGTCGTTCGTGGTCGGGGCAGACGGACCAGCAGTCAGACGGCCATGCTACGCGATGAGCACCGCAGGGTACTCATCGCCGTCTACGCCGACCGGCTCTCGGTCGCAGCAGAACGCAGGTACGCCTCGAGTGCGTCAGCGGGCACCCGGAACGACCGTCCGACGCGCAGCCCGGGCAGCTCGCCAGAGTGCAGCAACCGGTAGACGGTCATCTTCGACACCCGCATGGTGTTCGCGACCTCCATAACCGTCAAGAAGCGCGCGGGGGCGTGTTCCTCCACCGGGCACCTCCTTCGTGGTCCATGCCACCGTAGCGTTCCGCAGGCTTGCGCGAAAAGGCGAGGCCGAGCACGGTCGCCCGTTAGGGCGTGTCTCTTAGCCCCCCGTGCGAGCGCGGCGTGTCCGGTGCGTGCGCTGGCAAGGCGACGGAGGAGAGCAGCACTGGAGGTGCTGCCGACGACGACAACGCCGCCAGCGTGCGTGCCGGGCGCGTCGCGGCGCACGGGGGGTTAAGAGACACGCCTTAGACGTCAGACCTTCCCCCATCTGCCAGCCGCTGGTCATATGGCGTGTGGCAGCGCGTCTGGCTGGCCGCGACGTGCCACAGTGGTGGTTGAGTGGACGCACTGGCGGCGCCGCCTGGCGCGGCACGAGAGCACACGAAGGAGGCCCGGTGGCGGGCAACGGCCTGGCCGCGCGGTGGCGCGACTACGTCGACCGTTCCGCGCGCCAGTCCCCCGCGCGTCTGGCTCTCGGCGTGTTTGCGCTGGTCATCCTGTCTTTCACCGTGCTGCTCAGCGCACCATGGGCCACGGCGAGCGGGCACCGGGCACCGCCGGTCGTGGCCTTGTTCACCGCGACCTCGGCGACGACGGTCACAGGGCTGGTCGTGGTGCCGACAGGCACGTACTGGTCCGGGTGGGGGCTGGCGGTGATCCTCCTGGCCATCAAGGTGGGCGGGCTGGGGGTGATGACGCTCGCGTCGTTGCTCGGGCTGGCCGTCTCGCGCCGGGTCGGCCTGACCCAGCGGCTGCTGGTCTCGTCCGAGACGCATTTCACCCGCCTCGGCGAGGTCGGGTCGCTGCTGCGCACCGTCGTGGTGACCTCCACGGCCCTGGAGGTGACGATCGCTGCGGTGCTGTTCCCCCGGTTCCTGGCCGAGGGGCAGACGGTGGGGTCGGCAGGCTGGCACTCGCTGTACTACGCGATCTCGGCGTTCAACAACGCCGGGTTCGTCCCCACCGCCGACGGGCTCGTGCCGTACGCGTCGGACTGGTGGGTGCTGGCACCGTTGATCGTCGGGGTGTTCATCGGGTCGCTGGGTTTCCCGGTGATCCTCGACGTCATGCGGCGGCTGCGACGGCCGCGCAGCTGGTCGTTGCACTCCAAGCTCACCATCGTCACGAGCCTGGCGCTGGTGGTCGCAGGTTCGGTGCTCGTCGCGGCGTTCGAGTGGAACAACTCCAAGACCCACCAGCCGCTGTCGGCGAGCGGGACGGTGCTGGCCTCGCTGTTCGCCGGAGTCATGCCACGCTCGGCAGGGTTCGCCACCGTCGAGACCGCTCAGATGCACGAGAGCACCTGGTTGCTGCAGGACGCGCTCATGTTCGCCGGGGGCGGGTCGGCGTCCACCGCGGGCGGTATCAAGGTCACGACCCTGGCGTTGATGATGCTGGCGATCGTCGCTGAGGCACGCGGCGACCGAGACCTGGAAGCGTTCGGCCGGCGGATCCCCCGCGACATCCTCCAGGTGGCCATCGCCGTGGTGTTCATCTCCGCGACCGTGGTGCTCATCGCGAGCCTGGCGATGCTGGCGCTGACCGGGCTGAGCCTGGACGTGGTCTTGTTCGAGGTGATCTCGGCCTACGCCACGTGCGGGTTGACCACCGGGATCACTCCCACTCTGCCCACCAGCGCCCAGCTGGTGCTCATCGCGCTGATGTTCATCGGCCGCGTCGGGACGATGACCATCGCCGCTGCCTTGGCCCTGCGCAACCGTCGCAGGGTCGTCCGGTTCCCCGAGGAGAGGCCGATCATTGGCTGACAAGAAAACGCACGACGGGTCCGTCCTGGTCATCGGCCTGGGCCGGTTCGGGTCGGCTATCGCCTCGAGCCTGGCCCGTTCAGAACGTGACGTGCTGGCGGTCGAGCGCAACCCCGAGCTCGTCGCCTTGTGGGCCGGACGCGTCGCCCTGGTCGAGGCTGACGCGACCAACCCTGTGGCCCTCGAACAGCTGGGGGTGCGTGACTACCCCACAGCGGTCGTCGCCGTCGGCTCCCACCTGGAGGCGTCGGTGCTCATCACCGGCAACCTCGTCGACATGGGCGTCGAGCAGATCTGGGCCAAAGCCATCTCCAACGAGCACGCCCGGATCCTGGAACGTATCGGGGCGCACCACATCGTCCGCCCCGAGGTCGAGGCCGGCGAACGCGTCGCCCACCTCGTCTCCGGCAAGCTCCTGGACTACATCGACGTCGAAGACGGTTTCACCATCGTCAAGATGCGCCCCCCACGCGAGCTGGAAGGTTTCACGTTGGCCCAGTCGCGCGTGCGCACCAAGTACGGCGTCCGCGTCGTCGGCGTCAAGAGCCCCGGCCTAGAGTTCCGCTACGCCGAACCCGAAACCCGCATCTCGGTCAACGACACCCTCATCGTCGCCGGCCACCCCGACCTCCTGGACCGCTTCTCCCGCCGCCCGTAGGCCGCCCTCGGTCTGGTGCCCCGCACCTTGCCACCGGTCCGATCACCAGATCGACGGCCGCTCCCGTAGGCCCGTCTAGCGGCTTGTTTCCCATAATATTGGGAACGTGCTACTCTGAATCCATGGAGTATGCGCCTCGACTGGTCGATGCCCAACTGGAGGCAGCACTTCGTCGCGCGGGGGCGGTCGTCCTCGAAGGGCCGAAGGCGTGCGGCAAGACGACGACCGGCCAACGCCTGGCCGCCAGCGCGATACGGCTCGACGTACGTCCGGACCTGCGACGGGCCGCCCAGACCGACCCTGCGACGGCGATCGAGGGGACCACACCCCGGCTGATCGACGAGTGGCAGCTGGTACCAGACCTGTGGAACACCGTGCGTGCTGCGGTGGACGAGCGCCAGGCCGACGGGCAGTTCATCCTCGCTGGGTCGGCGACACCGAAAGAAGACCTCACCCGGCACTCCGGAGCGATGCGGTTCGCCTTCGTGCGCATGCAGCCGATGAGCCTGGCCGAGTCAGGCCACTCCACCTCGACGGTGTCGCTGTCGGCGCTGTGGGCCGGCAAGCCGGTCAACAGCGCATGCGATGCCGCGAGCATCGGCGAGCTCGCGCAGATCGTGTGCGCCGGCGGATGGCCGTCCAACCAGCGACGCCCATTGGCTGACGCCATGGCAGCCAACCACGACTACCTGCGCACAGTCGGCGGTGCTGACATCGTCACGGTGGACGGGGTCCGCCACGACCCACGCCGGGTCGCGGCCTTGCTGTTCGCCTATGCCCGTGCCAGTGCCACCTACGTCACCTCCCGCTCCCTGGAAGCCGACACCGCGCTGTATGGACAGCCGGTCACCACCAAGACGGTCAGTGCATACACCGATGCTCTCGTCCGCCTGTGGACCGTCGTCGAACAGCCTGCGTGGGGCGGTCACCTGCGTTCTCGCGCCCAGGTGCGCAAGTCGCCGAAATGGCACCTCGCCGACCCGTCCCTGGCCGCCGCAGCGCTCGGCGCGACCCCGCAAGCCCTCACCGACGACCCTGAGGCGTTCGGCCAGCTCTTCGAGTCTCTCGTCTTCCGCGACCTGACCGCCTACGCCCAGGTGAACGAGACAGAAGTCCGCGCGTTCAGCGAAGGCGACAACGAGATCGACGCCGTGCTGGTCCACGGTGTGCAGTGGGCAGGAGTCGAGGCGAAACTGTCCCCCCACCCCACCGTCATAGACGCCGCCGCCGCGAAACTGGTCCGCATCAGCGCCCGGATGTCACGCCCCCCACGGTTCTTGGCCATCGTGACCGGCACCGGAGCCAGCTACACCCGTCCCGACAACGTGCACGTCATCAGTATCCGCCACCTCGGCCCCTGACCCCGGATCCACGCCGAGCAGCAGCGACAACGCAGCCAGCGTGCCAGGTGGCACTCGCGACAGCGAAAACAGGTGGATCCAGGCTGATCCGCCTGGCTCAGGTGTCCAGGGAGAGGGAGGAGGCGATGGCCAGGGCCTCGGGGACGGCTGCCAGGAGGGCGGCGGACACGTCGTGGGGGTCACGGCCTGCGGCCAGGACGCCCATCATGTCGTTGGCCTCGTGGGCGACGATGGCGGCAAGGGCTTCGCCGAGGGGGCCGGAGTGGAAGAACAGGGCGTCGGCGACCTCTTGGGAGACGCCGGTGCGGGAGATGAGGGACTCGATGGCCAGGTGGCGCTGCTCGGCGACGGCCGACAGGAGCCCGACGGTGTAGCCAGCGTCCGAGCCTGCCAGGTCCCAGCAGGCCAGGGCGCGGGTCAGTATGGCCCACAGCTCAGCCACCGTGGACACCTGAGCGCCGATCAACGACGAGATCGCCAGGGCTGACAGGTGGTGCGGCCCCACCAGCACCACAGCCTGGCGGACCGAGTCGATCTCGCGGGGCAGGCCGAAAGCCGAAGAGTTCACCAGGTGCAGCACCCGGACCGAGAGCATGGGGTCGGCGGCGACCAGGCCGATGACGGCCGCCTGGTCCACAGGGTCGTCCGACAGCAACGCCATGAGCTCGAGGCACTGGAGCTCACCAGCGGTGAACTCCTGCTCCAGCACGTCGCCGCCACGTTCGAACATGGGGCCTTGCAGCAGGTCCACCCCGGCATCGAGGGCGCGGTCGATATCTGCGCGCGAGTCGGCGTGCTCGGCGATCACCGTGGCACCGGCGTCGTGGGCATGGGTGACCAGCTCGGCGATGTTGTCAGCTGCGGCAGCGACCTTGACGATATGCACGTCGTCGAGCAGGGCGTCTTGCTGCGGCGTCGCGCTGTAGTCCCCCAGGACGAGCCGGGTGCCCTCGTCGCGCAGCCGTTCGACCGCCGCGGGGGTCGCCGGGTCGGCGGCCAGGGCCCCGGGCAGCTCCAGGACGACCTCGACACCGTCGGCGCCCAGGGGGTGCTCGCCGGACAGCATCCGCGGGGTGCACCGCACGATGAGCGGCCGTCCGCTGGTCAGGGCTGCCAGGTCCAGCAGGGCGTACTCGGCTTCGACAGCCCGGTCGAGCTGGTCGACGGCTGCCGGGGAAGCCTCAGCGTCACCCTGGCCCGACTCGGCGCGCAACGCCCAGGCGAACACCGAACGGTCTGGGCGTACGACGGGCTGGCGGCCGATGGCTGGGGTGCTCCACCGTCGCATCGGGACTTGGTCGTCGACGTCGGTCATAGCTCCTCCACCGTGGAAGTAGCGCACGGTCAGCCCACCGGAGCCTGCAGGGGGTGCTCCCCTTCGAGCACGACCTGTGCAGCGCGCCCGGTGGCCGGGTCGACCACGAGCGGCGCGAGCAGGTTGGCCGTCGGCGCTTCCCCTTCGGTGTCTGCCGGACGCACCACGACGAACAGCACCTCGTCGGCAGGCGTCTGGCCCAGCGCGTCGGCTGGGATCTGCGGGGTGTACGAAGGGAAGAACACGTGTGGGCTCACCAGGAACAAGCGGATCTGCGGTCCGTCCAGCGGGTCGCTGCGGATCGCGAACAGCACACCAAGATCGTCGAGGGCCTGCAAGTCGTAGGACCGGCGACCGGGAAGCCCAGGCAGCGGTTCGACGAAGTCCCAACGGGTCGGGACTGCCGCAGAACCGGTCCTGGTGGCGACCTCCAGGGCGTCGTCGCTGGGCGCCGGTGCCGGTGCCTCGGCGGTAGGCGCCTGTTTGACCTGTGTCTTCACCGCAAGAACTCCATGAGGCTCGGGGTTAAGGCCTTGCTCGCCGCTCCCAGGGAAGCCTGGTAGGCCACATGCTGGGACTGCAGCTGCAAGATCACCTGGGCGAGGTCGATGTCCTCGATCCCAGAGACCTGTGTGGTGAGGTTCAGCCCAGCGTCCGACAGCTGGGTGGCCGCGTTCTCCACGGTGCGCTGGCGTGCACCCACCGAGGCCAGCTCAGCGCGGATGTCGGTGGAGAACGCGTCGATCCGGTCCAGGAGGTCAGCGGGGTTGCCGCCGGACTCCAACGTCGTGGCGATCTCGTCGAGCAGGGCGAACAACGAGTCAGCACCTTCGCCGAACACGTTGCGGCCGTTGGAGTCGACCCTCACCTCGGCGGTGTCGGCCACTGCCCGGAGCACGTGGCCGTCGTCGTTGCCGCTCCACATGTACGGGGCAGGGTTGCCGAGGCCGTCAACAGCGTCAGCACCGCTGAAAGCGTCGGTGATCGACGTCCCGGCGAACACCGAGCGTCCCAGGTAGGTGGTGTTCGCTGTCTTGAGCAACCCGTCCTTGAGCTCGCGGATCTCGGTCGCCAGCGCGTCCTTGGCGATCTTCGGCAACGACGTGTTGCCGCCCTGGATGACAAGGTCGCGCACGCGGCGCAGGCTCGACGACGCGGTCTGCAGCGCCGAGTCGATGGTGTTCAGCCAGCTGTTCGAGTCCTGGACGTTGCGTTCGTACTGGCTGTTACGGGTCTGCTCTCCCCGCAAAGACATCAGCTGGGCCGAGTGCACCGGGTCGTCGGACGCCTTGGTGACCTTCTTGCCGCTGGACAGCTGCGCCTGGAGCTTGGAGACCGACGACAGGTTGGACTGCAGGTTCGCGAGCGTCGAGCGCGCGATGGTCTGAGAGGTGACCCGACCGATCATGCTTACACCGCCATTCGGTTGATGAGGGTGTCCAAGATCTCGTCGATGGTGCTCATGACACGGGCGGCTGCCTGGTACGCGCGCTGGAAGGTCAGCAGGTTGACGGTCTCTTCGTCAGCGTCCACCGACGCACCAGCGAGCTGTTCGGCAGCGATGGACGACAGAGCCCTCTCGGCGACCGCTGCTGACGACAGCGCAGCAGAGGTCCGCGACCCGGTGTTCACCACGAGCTGGGCCCACATGTCGTCCGCCCCGCCAGGTGCTGTGGCCAGGCGTGATATCGCCAGCCCGACGCTCCCGTCGTACCCACCGATGGACTCGTCGGCGACAGCGACCAGATTCGGGTCGGTGATGGCCAGACGGATGTCGGCGGCGCCGGTCCCGGTGAAGAACATCCCGCCAGGGGTCCCGTCCACCGTCACAGCCGTCCCTGGAGGGTTGGAGTGCAGCTGGTTGACGGCGTTCATCATCTGGTTGGCCACGTCGTCGAGCGCACGGCCGGCGGAGGTGAGGATCCCGCCGTCGTCGGCGGCCGCGAGGGTGGTCAGGTGCCCGGCGACCGTCCCGCCGCTGAGGGCCAGCGGGACACCCGGGTGGTCGGACCACTGCAAGGTGACCGACTCACCGGCGGCAGCCTGCGTGTAGGTCACCTTGGACAACGACAGCTCGGACGTCCGGTTGCCCGAGACCAGGGCGTTGCCACCGACCATGACGTCGATCTGCCCGTCGGCGCGCTGCGAGGTCGTCGCGCCGACCATGTCGGACAGCTTGGTGATGAGCTGGTCGCGCAGGTCCTGCAGCTCTCCGGTGCTCTGGCCGTTGGCGCTCAGGCCCAGGATCTTGGTGTTGAGGTCAGCGATGGACGCGGCGGTCGCGTTCACCTCGTTGACGATGGCCGACGTCGCCGCGTACGTGTTCTTCCACTGGGTGGAGATCGACTGCGCCAGGGCGTGCATCTTGTCCACGACCTGCTGCGACTGGTTGAGCAAGACGGCTTTGTTCGACGCCTCCGCAGGGTTGTTCGCTGCTTCTTGCCAGGCGTTCCACATCTGCCCGAGCTGGGCCGACAACGCGTCCGGCGACCCTGAGCCCTCGCCGAAGGAGTTCTCCAGCATGACGTATGCCTCGGCACGGGCCGTGAGGTAACCAGAGTTGCCGGCGGCACTGCGAAGGCGGGCGTCGACGAAAGCGTCCGCGAGACGCGCGATGGAGTCGATCCGCACCCCGTTGCCGACACCGTCGGTCTTGGAGAAGAACGCCGGGGCGTCGGTGCCGGCGACCGACACCATGGTGGCGCGCTGGCGGGTGTACCCGACAGTGTTGACGTTGGCCAGGTTCTGGGCGGCGACGTTGATGGCTTGGCGCTGGGCGATGAGAGAGCTGAGCGCCGTGCTGATCCCCGAGAAGGTGCTCATATGCTCATCACATCGCTCGGTCGACCAGCTGCGCCACTGCCACCTGGGCGGCGCTCTGGCCCGACCCGTCGTAGGTCATCACGGATTTCTGCAAACCCGCCAGGGCTTCCTGGGTGGCTCGGTAGGAAATCGCCAGCAGGTCGCGGTTGCCCGACGACAGCGAGTTGATCTCCGAGGTCAACGAGCAGAAAGCGTCACGGTGGGCGCGCAGCAGCTCGTCCCAGGGCGCCGGCGCGGCGCTGGCGAGCTGGTTGAGGCTGGCACCCGGTTCCAAGCCGAGAGTGACGGCGACCTCGTCTGCTTCGATAGCCCGCCCCAGGTCCGCTGCGCGGATCTCGTCGAGGACGTTCTCGACCTCTCTGGCAGCGTGCGCCAACCAACGGGTGCGTCCAGAGGTGATGACGAGCTGCTCTTCTTCGAGCTTGAACACCAGCAGCTCCAGCAGGTGCCGTTCACGCCAGAGAACCTCTGACAGGTCGCTCAGCATTGTGTTGTCTCCTTGGGTCCAGTTGGCCTTGCCCCCCCATCGGTCGGGCCTGGGCAGTTGTGACGAACCACCTGTGAGGGTGGGGCCGACCGGGCGACACCCACTTCGAGCGCCTAGAACCGGTTGGTCTTTGTGGGTGAGCTCTTGGGTGAAAGGAAAGCGGACAGTTCACCGTCGATTGGTCCCATGATGCCGTCGAACCGTCCCAGAAAACGTGGATCGTCCGGATCTAGACGACCGGTTCGCCCGGGTTGCGACCCGACCGGAGCGGAGTTACTTCTAGGCGCGCAGAAGATCGGCGTTGTCTGCGGGCTCAAGTCGGAGCCCCAAAGCGACGAAAAACCAGCCGTGACCAATGCCTCATCCATCGCTGACATGCCCGCTGTCGACGAACTCATCGCGAACCACCTGCCACTCGTCGGCTACCACGTGACCGAGATGCTGCACCGCGTGCCCCCGACCGTCTCGCGCGACGAGCTCGCGTCGGCCGGGAACCTCGCCCTGGTGCTCGCTGCGAAGGCCTACGACCCCACCACGGGCGTTCCTTTCGCACGCTACGCGGCCCTGCGGATCGCCGGTGCGCTGCTCGACGAGCTGCGCTCGATGGACTGGGCCACCCGCGGCGCGCGCCGTCGGGCCCGTGAGCTGGCCAACGCCTCAGACTCCCTGCGCGCCACGCTCGGACGCACCCCCACCCGCGAAGAGCTCGCCGACTCCATGGGGACCGACACCGCTGCGGTGGACGCCGCCCGTATGGACGCCGAACGGCGCGTGCTGTCGATCGACGCGACCGAGCACCCGGTGGCCGAGACGATCCGTGACGGCGACGACACCCCAGAAGAGTCGTTGCTCGCCGGCGAGCGCATCCACTGGTTGCGCTCAGCGGTGGTCTGCCTGCCCGACCGGCTGCGCACCGTCATCGAGGGCCTGTTCTTGCAGGAACGTTCCGTCGCCGAGCTCGCCGAAGAGCTCGGGGTCACCCAGTCACGTATCTCCCAGATGCGTACCGAGGCCCTGGGCCTGCTGCGCGACGGTATGAACCACTCCCTGGACCCTGACCTGGTCCCGTCCCCCGACCGTGAGGGCGTCGCCGAACGTCGCCGCCAGCACTACTTCGCCGCAGTCGCCGCCCGCGCCTCCGGCCAGCCCATGCTCGACCGCGTCCCCGCGCAGCGGGCCCACCACGTCGAGATGGACCGCGCCAGCGCCTGAGCACCGTAGGCTGGTGTGGTGGACGCACGACGCTCGGTGGCCTCACCGCTGGACGTCCCGCTGAGCACGATCGCCACAGCCGGGACAGCGCTGTGGGCGGTTGGGCTCGTGGTCACTGCCGCTGTGTGGGTGACCGGCCACCTCGGTGTCGTCGTACCGTTGACGTGCGTCTTCGGGGTGCTGTTCGGGCTGATGACGCTGCGGTGGGCCCGCGGGCGCACCGACCACTGACACCCCAGGGCGCATGTATCGGCGCCCTTGGGGTAGTCGCGGGCACCACAGGTACGCAAAGATCGTCGTCATGGCCAGACCTCCGCAACCAGACCCGTCTCGGCTGACGCCGTTCGGGACGCACCCGGCGGTGGTCGGGCTGATACCGGGACTGCCGGACCTGGTGACGCTCACAGCCGTGTCATGGGCCAGTGCGGCAGCCTGCGAGCTGTACTTCGCCTACGTCGACCCGTTGCGGTACACCATCGCGGAGTTCCCCGACGGGACGGTGCGCCACGCAGATATCGACCCGGACGTGGACAACAACTGGAAACAGCGCGAAGCCGAGATGGAGTCGTCTCTGCACGACCTCGTCGGCACGCAGGTCTCCTGGCACTTCCGGTACCTGGCAGGGCGGCCCGACCGTGCGCTGACCCACCTGGCACGGGCTGTGGACGCAGCGGTCATCATGGTGGGCACCAGCACCCCGGGGCTGCGCAGCGGGCTGCGCCGTCTGCTCAACGGGTCGGTCGCCACGCACCTGAGCCACCACCAGCACCGCCCGGTGCTGGTGGTGCCGCTACGGGTGGTGGACTGGAAGGACAGGATCGAGTAGCCACCGCGCTCGGGCTGGGGGAAAACAACCTCATGCACGACGGATTACGTGGCTGCGAGAACTCTTGGGCACGTGATCCGCACCCGACAGGGCGGAATGGCTTCGGATTTCGGCGATACCATGAGGGGCCCAGACACCTGAAGGAGCACGAACATGCCTCGCACCCTCGACCGTGACCGGATCGCCGAGCTCACCGCCCGCGAGTCTGCCCAGCTCGACGCCCGCACAGGCGGGTCGGCGGCGATGTACGAGCGTGCACGTCACACCCTGTCAGGCGGGGTGGCCTCGTCGTACCAGCTGCGCGACCCGTGGCCGATCTACCTCGACCGTGGTGTGGGGTCGCGGGTGTGGGACGTGGACGGCAACGAGATGGTCGACTTCCACAACGGTTTCGGGTCGATGGTCCAGGGCCACGCGCACCCGGCGATCACCGCCGCGGTCACCGAGCGCATCACCCAAGGCACGCACTTCGCCGCACCCACCGAAGACGGTGTCGTCGTCGGCGAAGAGCTGGCCAGGCGCTGGGACCTGCCGCGCTGGCGGTACGTGAACTCTGGGTCAGAGGCCACGATGGACGCGATCCGTATCGCCCGGGGCTTGACCGGCCGCGACACGATCGTCAAGATCTTCGGCTCGTACCACGGGCACCACGACTACGTCATGGTGTCCATCGGGGTGCCCTACGACGCGATCGGCGACCGCGACAACCTGCGTTCCTTGCCCTATGGCAAGGGCCTGCCTGCCTCCTCGGTGGAGATGACCGTCCCGGTGCCGTTCAACGACGCAGGGGCGATGGAACGCCGGATCGACGCACTGACCGCCCAGGGACGCACACCTGCGGCGGTCATCATGGAAGCGGCCATGATGAACCTCGGGGTGGTCCTGCCCGAACCGGGCTACCTGGAGGCGGTGCGCCAGATGACTGCCGAGCGCGGCATCGTGCTCATCTTCGACGAGGTGAAAACTGGGCTGTGCATCGCCGCCGGGGGCGCCACCGAACGGTTCGGCGTCACACCGGACATGGTGACCTTGGCCAAGTCGTTGGGCGGGGGTCTGCCGACGGGGGCGATCGGCGGCACGGAGGAGGTCTTCTCGGTGGTTGAGAATGGCGGCGTCTACCAGGTGGGCACCTACAACGGCAACCCGTTGGCCATGGCAGCCACCCGGGCGTCCCTCGAACAGGTGTTGACACCGGCCGCCTACGCCCACCTCGACGCCCTCAACGACCACCTGGTCGCCGCGTGCCAGGCCGTCATCGACGAGCATGACCTGCCCGGCTATGCCATCGGGGTCGCCTCCAAAGGGTGTGTCACCTTCGCCCCGGAGAAGATCGTCGACTACGCCACGTACAAGAAGCACCAGGACGGCGAGCTCGCTGACCTGGCCTGGTTGTACAACATGAACCGTGGGGTGTTCATGACACCGGGCCGTGAGGAGGAGTGGACGCTGTCGGTCCAGCACACTTTCGCCGACGCCGACGTGTTCGTCTCCGCCTTCGCCGAGATGGCCGCAGACCTGACCCGCTGAACCGCTCCCAGCAACCACGCACCCGGGCTACGCAGGCAGAACCTGGAGCCGTCACAGGGGCATTCCACGTCGCGCTGGACGCCGATGATCGATACGGTCAAGCCGGACAACCCGACCGACGGCCCGAGGAGGTGCGCCACGTCAGAGATCGAGCCTGCGGCGCGCCCCCGCCGCGCCCGTCACCGTCTGCCTGAAGACGTCCTGCGTCTCCAGCAGGCCTTGCTGCCCACAACAGTCCCGCTGCTGCCCCGCGCCGACCTCGCGGCGGCCTACCTCCCGGCGACCGACCCGAACAACGTCGGCGGTGACTGGTTCGACGCCGCGCACCTGCCCGACGGACGGTTGGTGCTCGCCGTGGGCGAGGTCGTCGGCGGCGGGCTGGAGTCTGTGGCCACGATGGGCCAGATCCGGGCGGTGCTGGCTGCACGGCTGTACGACGGCGGTTCCCTGCTGGAGTCGATCCGGGCGGTGGAGACCCTCGCCACGCGCCACCCTGCGGCGTTCGCCTCCACCTTGTGCGTGGCGTCGCTGAACCTCACGACCGGGGTGCTGGCGTACGCGACCCGCGGCCATCCCGCGCCGGTGGTGATCGGGCGCACCGGGGCGCGGCTGCTGCCGGCCACCGGGGACGGTCCGCTGGGCACACGTACCCGAGACCGTTCGGCCTCGACACGGCTGAGCACCGACGACCTGGTGCTGATGTTCACCGACGGGATGCTGCGCAGCATCGACGAACGCCCGGCCCAGGCCCTCGAACGGGTGCGTGCGGCTGCTGGTGCACTGGGCGCCGACCAGTCAGGCTCTCCGGTGGTGCGGTTGTGCGAAGAGCTGCCGACCGAGCTGGGCAGCCCCGCGGACGACTCGATCCTGCTGGGTGTGCACTACCGGGCGACCCCAGCCGCCCTGGACCTGGAGTTCCACGCCGACGTCGAACGTCTGGCAGGGGTGCGGGCGGCGGTCGACGACTGGGCCGAGGACATCGGGCTGGCTTCTGACGACCGCCGACGGGTGCTGCTGGGGGTCTCCGAGCTGGTGGCCAACGCTGTCGAGCACGCCTACGCCGGGCGTCGGCCCGGCCCGGTGCGGGTGCACGCCGAGCTCACCGAGGACGCGTCGGTGCTGGCCACCGTCGCTGACGACGGCCGGTGGCGCGAACCGACCCGCCACCCCGGCGACCGCGGCCGTGGGTTGTCCATGAGCGCCGCCCTGGGCCTGCGCGTGGAGATCGAAGCCCGCGACGACGGCACCTTGGCCACGGTGGAGTCCCCCGCACGGCGCCCGCTGAGCCTGCTGTCCGGCGAGGCCCCTCCTCCCGAAGAGCCCGGCGCGGGCACCCGGTTGACCATCGTCACCTCCGACCGTGTCACCGTCAAAGCCGTCGGACCGCTGGCGGCCCGGCACCGCGCTGCCCAGCTGGAGGCCGAGGTGCGCCGGGTGGCCCGTAACGGCCTGGTCCCGGTGGACGTGGACCTGCGTGAAGCCACGAGCCTGTCCGGCCCGGGGATCGCTGCGATCGAAGCCCTGCTCGGCCCTGACGGCCCTGGTGACGTGCGGATCATCGCCGACTCGTCCTCGGCGGTCGGAGATATGCTCGCCCTGGCTGGAACACCGTTCGCCGGCGAACCGGCCCGGCGGGGAGGACGCCGTTCGGCGGCACCTGAGGTCCGCGCCCGTCCTCCCGCCCCCGAGCTGTCCCTGGAACCCACCCACCCGCGCGGTATGCCCTACCGCGACGGCGCCGGATGACCCAAGGCACGACGGCACAGGCCTGTGCGCAGACCAGCGGCCTAGCGGCCTAGCGGCCGTGGTCGCGGTACCGACGGTCGCGGCGGCTCTCGTTGATCTTGCCAAAGCCGGGGACCTGCTCAGGTGAGCCCGGGGCTGGGGGGATCCACGGGACGACGGGGATCGGCCTGGAGTCTCCAGGCGGCGGGGGCTGGTGGGGCACAGCGAACGAGGCTTTGTTGGCACGTTTGACGACGTACAAGGCCTGGTCGGCGGCGTCGAGCAGACCAGCGGCGTCCATGGAGCCAGTCAGCTCGTGCACCCCGACACTCACCGTGACCGACAGCGGGGCCGACCGGGTGGCGAACTGCAGCTCGGCGCAGCGTGCGGCGGTCAGCTCGGCAGCCTTAGACGCAGCCGTCCGGTCCATCCCCGGCAGCATGACCGCGAACTCGTCGCCGCCCATACGCACCAGCTCGGCCCCGGCGGGCAACGACGCGCACGCCTCGTCAGCGACCGCCACGATCACCCGGTCGCCCATAGCGTGGCCGTAGGTGTCGTTGACGTGCTTGAACCGGTCCACGTCCAGCATCATCAGCGACAGCGGGAACCGGCCGCGGGCCTGCTCGACAAGCTCGGGCAGCCGCGACTCCAAGAACCGCCGGTTGCGCGCACCAGTCATCGCGTCACGCGAAGCCACGTCTTGCAGGTGCACGCTCGCCTGCGCCAGCTCGGTGATGTCACGGGCCGTGACCACGACAGTCGGCGCCCGGCCTGGTTGGTCCAGCCGGTTGGCCATCAGCTCGACCACGCGCCCTGAGGCTGTGCGCACCTCCGTGGCGGTGTCGGGCTCGGGGACCGGGCCCAACCGCGCGTCGGCGTAGGTCTTCCACTGACGAAGGCCGGTGGCGAGCATCTCCCACGCGGCCACGTTGGCCAGCAGGACCTCGCCGGACCCGGTGAGCACCACGACACCCTCACCGATCCCCGCCAGCACCTGCGGCACCGTGATCGGCAGCTGGACGAGCCCTGGGTGCTGTGCCCCCAGCAGCAGCCAGGTCGTCATCGTCGCGCACAGCAGCGTAGGGGTCCACACCGCCGAGCCGTGGCCCAGGGCGTACGACATCCACGCCACACCGGCAGGCATGAAGCTGGCGACCACCCACAGCAGCAGCCGACGCTGTGCCGGCGTCGACGCCGACCCGACGACGAGCAGCACCGCGAGGGCCACGACGACCACCAGCACCCCCACCGAGGAGGTGACGACGAACAGCGGACTGTCTGTGACCGAGCCTGTCTCGGTCTCGTCCACGACGAACCTCCGTGTGGCCGGGACCACCAGCGCCGTCACAGTCACCAGCGGCGGCAGCCAACCCACGACGAGCAGCCGACGTGTGGCCAGGTGCGTCCAACGGCTGACCTGCAGGGCCAACCACACCAGGACGGAGATCGCGCACCACCCCAGCAGCGTCTGGGCGACGTACATCACCAGCTGGTCAGGCACCAGCGCCACAGCCAGCGCCCACCCTGCCGCAGCGAGCGTGAACACAGCCACCGGCACGGCGAGCAACCGCGGCAGCCGCCGCACAGTGGCCACCAAGACACCCAGCGCCGCCACTGCGGCGACGACAGCCAGGGCCTGCGGCACAGCGCTCATCGCACCGCCCCCGCACTGACGCTGCGGGGGCTGAGCGGTCCGACCCGCACCCGGTTGCGCCCGGCGACCTTCGCCGCGTACAGGGCACCGTCAGCGGTGGACAGCAGCCCGGGAGCGTCCATCCCGGGTGCGAGCTGGGCCACGCCGATGCTCAGCGTGACCGGGGTCTGGCCCTGTGGCCGGGGCAGAGCAGCGACGGCGACACGCCACAGCTGGCCCCGCAGCTCAGCGGTGTCGGCATCGGTGTCGTCGAGCACCACGAGGAACTCGTCACCGCCGACCCGCACCGCCAGGTCGTCCCCGGCGGCCAGCACCTGGGCCACCGCGATGATGACCTCGTCCCCGGCGGGGTGGCCGAAGTGGTCGTTGAGGTCTTTGAGGTGGTCCAGGTCGACCATGGCGATCGACAGCGGGCGCCCGGTGCGGTGGGCGTCGTCGATGAGGACAGACAGACGGTGGTCCAGGTAGCGGCGGTTGCGCAGACCAGTGAGGGCGTCGCGACCGACCTGGTCGGCCAGCTCGGTACGCATCTGGTGCAGCTCGGTGACGTCGCGCACCGACAGCACCCGCGCCACCGGCGCCTTCCCGTCGCGCACTGTCGTGGTGCGCACCTGCAGCACCGCACCACGCAGCACCACGTTGCGTTCACCGTCGTCACCCATGACCGCGCCCAGGGCAGGGTCGAGGGCACGGGGGTCGTCGTCGCAGACCAGCCAGTGCCGTCCGAGCACGTTGTGGTCGATCACCGTCCCGTCCAGCCCCACGAGGACCAACGCGTCGGAGACCAGGTCCAGCAACGACGAGGTTCCCGCAGGCAGCGGCACCATGTCACCGGACCACCGCCCGGCGATCAGCCCTATGGCCACCAGGGCGACCGGCAGCCAGGCGAACCAGAGCGTGCCAGGCTGCAAGACCAGCACCAGCGCCCCGAGGATCCCGACGACACGCACCACCACGTTCCACACCACGTCGTGGCGCAACGGTCCGACGGCTTGTTCGGCCTCCACGATCTCCACCGCCAGGGCCCCGCACACGGCCACCACCACCCAGATGACCGCCACCAACACCAGCGGTCCGACGCGCCGCTCCCCGGCGACGTCAGTGACGACCAGGCCCGCCGACGCTGGTGCTTGCCCGACGACCGCGACGGCTGCTGGCACCGCGGCGACGAGGACCACGACGCTCCACCGCAGCCAGTGCTGCATCCCCGCTTGTGTCAGCGACCAGCCGAACACCCCCACAGCGGCGAGCGCGACCGGAGCCAAGACCAGGGACGTCGCGGACCACCAGCCACCGACCTGGACAGCCACTGCCAGCGCGGTCCACCCGGCCAGCCCCACCAGCTCCAGGGCGCGCCACAGCCGAGGGGTCGCGCGGTTCCGCACCTGTCGCACCGCCATGGCGATGGCGACCACGACGGTGGCCGCACCAACCCCGACGAGTGCCCAGGTCGTGCCCGGCATCGCGCTCCTCGGATCGTTGGGTTCGCTCCGCTCGTCAACACCGCCCAATCGGCTCAGCCGCGCGAGCAAGCTCGCCCGTTCGACGCCTCAATCGGGTGTCCCCTGGCTCATCGGCACAAATACCGGCCCGTTGAGCCCCGCGCAGGGCTCGTACCACCAGGGCAACCGCCTACCGGGCGCGGGCTCCCCTGCCGAGGACTTCGGGGGGTGCACGTCCATCGGCTCGCGGGTCACCGGACGGCCTTCGAGGTTCGGCACGCCCGCAGCAGGGCATACAGCGACCACCTGTGCCCGACGGGACCATCGGCGCTGCGACGTCCACCGCCAGCGTGTTGGTCAGGGCGGTCCGGACCCGGGTCTACAGGTCGGCGTGCAGCACGTCACTGTTCCGGGTCGGGTGCACCGCTGTCGGCCGGTTTGGCCCTGGGGCGCGGCGACGGCCGGGGCGCAGGGTTGTCAGGTACGACGGGTTGGTCGTCGGCAGCGACCGGTTCGGCTTTGGCTCGCCGGGCGACCTTCTTGGTCGCGTCCTTGGCCTTGTCGGAGATCTCTTCGATCTTGTCGCTGATCTCTTCGCGCGCCTCGGCGAGGATCTCCCCAGCCTTGCGGGTCGCTTCGCGGCTCTTGGCCACAGCGCTGCCCGCGGCTTCGCCGACGGCGTCGGCAGCGTCGCCGACCTTGTCTTCCAGACCGGCTTTGTCGGTCGGTTCCCACGGCTCGGCCCACGGGTCGACCTGGTTGCGCGAACGGGCCCACAAAGCCGCGGCGGCAGCCCCACCAGCGACCAGAGCAGCACCGATGAGCACCTTGCGGGCCGTGTGCGACTTCTTCTGCGCGGCCTCGGCCAGCCGTGCGGCCTCCAGCTCGGCCGCCTGGGCCCTGTCGGCCGCGGAGTTGACCGCCGCCACGAGCTTGGGCAGCAGGTCACCGACGATCTTGTCGTGGGCGGTGCCGACCACGGGCGCGGCCCTGCCTGCGGCCCTCTCGACCTGCGGGGCCGCAGCCTTGACACCTTCGGCGTACAGGTGCTCCACACGTGGGGTCAACCACTCCACCAACGCCTCGACCCGGGGGGTGGTCCAGCCGTAGGCGTTCGCCGCAGCACCCCGGGCTGCGAGCGCGGCCTGTGCTGCCTGCTCCTTGAGCAGGTCGCGGTCGACGTCGAGCTTCTTGGCCAGCGGGCCGATTCCCATGTCCACTCCCCGGTCGTGTGAGTCCGTAACTTCACACTCTGCCATCCTTCCAGGCTCGGTGCAGGTTCCTGACGTCTTTGGCGGCTCCGCCAGCAGCGAACACACGGCTATCTCACCCTGGGCGCGCGGACGCGCGTGAGATGTCGTGCAAGACTGAAGACCATGTTCGCAACCCTCCACACCTCCGCAGGCGACATCCGCCTCGAGCTGTTCCCCCACCACGCCCCGACCACCGTCGCCAACTTCGCCGGTCTGGCGGACGGGACCAAACCCTGGCGCGACCCCGCGGGCGCCCCGGGCACCGGCCCTCTGTACAACGGGGTGATTTTCCACCGGGTGATCAGCGGTTTCATGATCCAGGGCGGTGACCCGGAGGGCACGGGCCGCGGCGGGCCTGGCTACACCTTCGGCGACGAGTTCCACCCCGAGCTGGCTTTCGACCGTCCGTACCTGCTGGCGATGGCCAACGCAGGCCCCAGCACCAACGGGTCGCAGTTCTTCATCACTTTGTGCCCGACCCCGCACCTGAACGGCAAGCACACGATCTTCGGCGAGGTGGCCGACGCCGCCTCCCGGGCCGTGGTGGACGCGATCGGCACCACCGCGACCGGCCGCGGTGACCGCCCGGTGACCGACCAGGTCATCGAGTCGGTGACCATCGAGCCGTGACCTGAGGTGTCCGACCAACCCCAGGAAAGCGCCGGCACGACTGACGTCCCGGTCTGCCCACGCCACCCCACCCAGCCGGCGTACGTGCGCTGCCAACGCTGCTCACGGCCGGTGTGCCCGGCGTGCCAACGCCCGGCTCCGGTAGGGATCCAGTGCGTGGACTGCGTGTCCGCCAGCAACCGGGCCGTGGCACCACGGGCGACGTTCGGCGAAGGCCGGGTCTCAGGACGCCCGGTCGTCACGCTGGCCATCATCTCGCTGTGCGCTGTCGCTTTCATGGGCGAGCTGACGATCCCTGGGTTCATGGACCAGTTCCAGTTCGAGCCCCTCCTGGGTGTCGACGAACCGTGGCGGTTCGTCACCGCGGCGTTCTTGCACGCCAACGTGCTGCACATCGCCTTCAACATGTTCGCCTTGTGGATGGTCGGCCCCTTCTTGGAGACCAGCCTCGGACGGGCCCGCTACATCACGCTGTACCTGCTCGCAGCGCTCAGCGGGTCAGTGGCCATGGTCGTCGCCGCGTGGGTCACCTCACCAGTCATCCACGACGACGTGGCGTCCGGGTGGATGGTCGGGGTCGTCGGGGCGTCAGGGGCGGTGTTCGGGCTGTTCGGGGCGGTGCTCGTCGTGCTCAAACGCACCGGGCGCAGCGCGCAGGGCATCATCGGGGTGCTGGTCATCAACGGCATCCTCGGGTTCGTCATCCAGGGCATCGCCTGGCAGGCGCACCTGGGCGGGCTCCTCGCGGGTGCGGCACTGGGCGCGGCTTACGCCTACGCCCCACGTAAGCACCGCCTGGAGATCTCCGTCGCGGCGAGCCTGGCGGTGGCGCTCATCCTCGTCGGCGTGGTGGTCGGGGTGTACCTCAAGGTCGGGTTGATGGCCTAGTGGAGTCGAGCGTTCCGGACCACGACGTGGCGACGGTCACCGCACAGCTCGGACGGCCCCCGCGCGCGATGGTCGCCGTCGCCGCACGCTGCGTGTGCGGACGCCCGACGGTCGTGCGCACAGCCCCCCGCCTGCCCGACGGCACCCCCTTCCCCACGACGTACTACCTGACCTGCCCTCCGGCTGTCGCCGCGGTGAGCACCCTGGAGGCCGGTGGCCTCATGCGCGAGCTCACAGGACGCCTGGGTGACGACCAGGTCCTCGCCGCCGCCTACCAGCGCGCCCACGAGGCGTACCTCGCCGACCGGGCCGAGCTGGGCGACGTCCCTGAGATCGCTGGTGTCTCGGCCGGAGGGATGCCCACCCGGGTCAAATGCCTGCACGTCCTGGTGGCCCACGCCCTGGCCGCAGGCCCGGGCACCAACCCCATCGGCGACGAGGTCCTGGCCATGCTCGCCGACACGTGGAGCCCCGACCGCTGCCGCTGCCCGGCCAACAAGGCTCCAACAGCGGACCAGGCTGCACACCCAGCCAAGACAGCGGACCCGGCTCCGACACACCCAGCCAAGACAGCGGACCAGGCTCTCGCAGACCAGGCTCAGGCAGGCACGACGCGGTAGCGACGGTTGGCCAACGACGGGTTCCGTCCGCGGACCGCTGTGACCTGCTCGGGGTCGAGGTCGACAGTCGCGAAGCCGGGGTCGCCGTCCAGAGCCGCGCCGACAACCCCGTCAGGGCCGACGGCCAACGAGTGCCCGATCACCCCAGGACCGGCCAGCCCGACCCCCACGACGATCGCGGTGTTCTCGATGGCCCGCGCAGTCGCCAACGTCGTGAAGTGCTCGACCTTGAGCGGGCCGGACGCCCACGCAGCAGGGACGAGCAGCACCTGGGCGCCAGCATCGACCAACCGCCGCGCTGACTCAGGAAAACGCAGGTCGTAGCAGGTCATGACGCCGAACCGCAGGCCGTGCACGTCGAAGACCAGCGGCGGGGCGTCTGCCGGGCCGGGTTCGAGGTGGTCGGACTCGCGGGAGCCGAACGCGTCGTACAGGTGCACCTTGTGGTACTGGCCGACCAGGTCGCCGTGGGCGTCCACCGCGACGATGACGTTCGAGGCCCGCCCCGCCCCAGGCAGCGCAGTACCGGCGACCACGGCGACACCGGTGCTCGCCGCGTGCTCGCGCAGCGTCGTGACGAACGGGCCGTCCACAGGTTCGGCCAGCTCTAGGCCCACCCCGGCCGGGGTGAACGCCGACGAGTACTCGGGCAGCACCACCAGGTCGGCGTGCGAGGCTGCCGCGGCAGCGATCGCCTCGACGGCTGCGCGCCGGTTGGCCTCGTGGTCCTCGGTGCTGGCGACCTGGGCAACGCTGACACGTACGACAGGCCGCACTGGCGGTGAGGGGTTGGCAACCGTCACTGCGGTCATTGGTCATCTCCTATCCCTGCGAACAGGTCGTCCTCGGGTGTCGTGGTCATGACGTGCGAACGGGCCAACGCGAACTCTTCGTACGGCCACACCTGGGCTTCGAGGTCGCGGGGCATGGCGAAGAAGATACCAGCTGGGTCGACCTGGCTGGCATGGGCCCGCAGGGCGGCGTCCCGGGCGCCGAAGAACGGAGCGCACTCGACCCGCGTCGTGGCTGGGGGCCTTGGACGCCTGAGCCATCCCTCGAACGGCGAAGCCAGGCCCGCAACCGTCAGGGCTGTGTGCAGGGCGCCGATCCGCTCGCTGGAGAACGTCACGTCGTAGTAGAGCTTGGTCACCTGCCACGGCGGCCCGGCCTCGACGAACTGGTCGCCGTCACCAGCGGCGTGGTACGCCGCGAGCCCGACCTCGTGGGTGCGCACATGGTCAGGGTGCGGGTACCCGCCTGACGGGTCGTAGGTCGTCATGACATGGGGCCGGAACTCGCGGACCACCTCGACCAGGGCTGCCGTCGCCTGTTCCAGCGGGACGGCCGCGAAACAACCAGGAGGCAGCGGCGGGACCGGGTCGCCTTCGGGCAGGCCCGAGTCGACGAACCCCAGCCATTGCTGGCGCACCCCTAACGCCGCGGCCGCAGCCGCCATCTCGTCGCGCCGCAGCGCGGTGGTCTGCGCCATCGTGGTCGGGACAGGCCCGGTGAACTGCGGGTTGAGCACTGTGCCCCGCTCACCGCCTGTGCACGTGACCACGAGGACCTCCACACCCTGCGCCGCGTACTTGGCGCAGGTGGCACCACCTTTGGACGCCTCGTCGTCGGGGTGCGCGTGGACTGCCATCAAACGCAGCGACATGAACACAGTCTCCTTCCCGGGGGACGCCAGCCTACGCAGCACACCGGGGCGCAGACCAGTTCAGCGGCTGTGTTTTGGTCTGGCGACAATCTGCGGCACGCCAGAAGCCAACTGGGGGGTGACAACATGCCCCACTGAAGATCGATCCTGGGCGCCCGATGGGATACGCTGGATGTTCGCACGCAGGCCCGGCAAGCATCTTATGCCTTGCCGATGTGGAACCGCGGCGCCCCCCGCTCCGCATCGACCTCGCTTGTGCCTTGACGGAAGGAAAGACCGTGACCGAGACCGCCGCTATCTGGCTGACCCAGGAGGCGCACGACCGCCTGCAGGCCGAGCTGGCCGAGCTTGAGGGGCCCAAGCGCGACGAGATCACCGTGCGTATCTCCGCAGCCCGCGACGAGGGCGACCTGAAGGAGAACGGCGGCTACCACGCGGCGCGCGAAGAGCAGGCGAAGAACGAGGCCCGTATCCGCGAGCTCAAGGAAAAGCTGCGCCACGTGCAGATCGGCGCCCCTCCCGACGACGGTGTCGTCGAGCCGGGGATGGTCGTCAATGCTGATATCGCTGGTCGGCCTATGGAGTTCTTGCTCGGTTCGCGCGAGAGCGTGGGTACCGCCGAGATGGACGTGTTCTCCCCCGAGTCAGCGCTGGGCACGGCGATCAACGGACGCCAGGTCGGCGACACCGTCACCTACACCGCGCCCAACGGCCGCCAGATCCCCGTAGCCATCACCGCGGCACGGCCTTTCGGAGGCTAAGCACCCGCCTCGGTCGGTTCGGCCCCGCTGCCGACCTCCTCGGGTTCGGCGTCGACGCTGTCGTCTGGTCGTCGTCGGTGCTCCAGGTTGTCGTCCGTGCCCAGCTCGGGGAACTTGTCGTGCCCGTGCAGGTACAGCACCACCGTGTTGGCCGCGGCGACCAGCGGTACGGCGAACAGCGCGCCGACGATCCCGGCGACCAACGACCCAGCAGCGACGGACAGCAGCACAGCCATGGGGTGCAACGACACGGCGTGGCCCATGAGGAACGGCTGGAGCACATGCCCTTCGATCTGCTGCACCGCCAGCACGACGACCAGCATCCACAGCGCCGTCCACGGTCCTCCGGCCACCAGTGCCACGAGCACCGCGACACACCCGGTGGCCACCGCACCGACAATGGGGATGAACGACCCGAGGAACACCAGCACCGCCAGGGCGAGGGCCATCGGCACCCGCAGCACCAACGCCCCGGCACCGATACCGACGGCGTCGACCGCAGCGACGAGCACCTGGGTGCGTACGTACCCTTCCAGGGTCATCCAGCCACGTCGGCCTGCCTGGTGCACCGGCCCACGGGCTGGTGCAGGCAGCAGTCCGACCAGCCACGTCCAGATCTTCCGTCCGTCCAGCAGGAAGAACACCAGGCAGAACAGCGCGATGAGGATCCCCGCGCCGACGTGCCCAGCGGTGGCCGAGGCTTTGGCCGCCCCTGAGACCAGCTGGGAGCTGAACCCGGAGAGCGACTCGCCCAGCTGGTCCATATAGCGGTCGAGGTCGTCGGAGGAGACCTTCGCCGGACCGTCGGCCAACCACGTCAGGACCTTGGAGAACCCGTCGCCAGCCTTGGTCCACAGGCCACCGAACCCTCGGGCGATCGCTGTGCCCGCTGCTGCGAGCAGCCCGACGACGATGGTGATCATCCCCCCCACAGCAACCCCGACAGCCGCGCCCCGCCGCAGCCGCAGCCGGGTGGTCAAGAACACGACCACCGGGTGCAGCAGCACCGCGAGCAGCAAGGCGACCGCGACCGGCACGACGATCACCTTGAGCTGGGCGACCACCCACATCCCGCCAGCGGCCGCCAGCCCGATGACGACCAACCTCCACGCCCACGAAGCAGCGACACGGACAGCAGGCGTCACAGGATGGCTCACGTGCCCAGCGTAGACGTCGTGCCCGGCACTGTGGGCCCAGCAGGCCCGCTCAGTAGACCGCGACGACGAGGACCTCGTCTGGTCCGGTACCGTCGATGAGCTCGCGCAACGTCTCGACCGAGTCGCGGACAGCGTCGACGATCTCCTCGTCGTCGAGCCCGAGGTCGTCGAACATGGTCTCGTCGCCGAGGATCTGCGCGACCTGCAACCCCAGGATCGCCGGGGCGTCGGCGCGGGTGAAGAACGCGACGAGCGGTGCGTCGTCGTCGTCGGCGATATCCAGGTCGAGCCCGACACCGATCTCGATCTCGTCCAGGTAGTCCAGCAGCGCCATCATGACGTGCCCTGACCACGGATACCCCAGCCCCAGGTCAGTACCCTCCCCGATCACCTCCGAGACCGGGCTCGCCTCCAGCTCGACCCGATCCACCCGGTAGAAACAAGCGACCGACGACACACCGCCACCCTACGCCAGTGATGGGATGGTTTGGGCGACGAGCAGAGCGGGGGTGACGACGGCGGTGCCGGTGTCGGTGGCCAGGGCGAGGCGGCCGTCGTCGGCGAAAGCGAGGTCGTGGACGCGGACCAGGACGGGGATGCTTTCGCCGACATGACGGCCGGTGGCAGGGTTCCACAGCCGCACGGTCCGGTCGTCGGCGGCCGTGGCCATGACAGTCGTCCCGTCGACAGTGCCGAACGCGACGGCGCCGACCGCGCCGCGGTGACCGGTGAGGACCCCGACAAGCTCGCCGGTGGCCGGGTCCCACAAACGGGCGGTGCGGTCGTCGGCGACGGTGGCCAGGACGGGCGTGCCATCGACGGTGCCGAAGGCGACGGACTCGACAGGGCCGTCGTGGCCAGCCAGGACGGCGCGGCAAGAACCGTCGGGGTCCCACAGCCGCACCGTGCAGTCAAAGCTGCCGGTGGCCACCACTGTGGTGCCAGCGACCTGCCCGGCAGCGACAGTGCTCACCCAGCCGTTGTGCCCGTGCCACGCGTCACCGACCGGACGGCCCGTGGTCACGTCCCACATCCGCACTGTGCGGTCGGGGCCGCCGGTCACCACGACGGTGCGCCCGTCCACCTCGCCGAAAGCCAGACCAAGCGCCGAGGTGGACAACGGCGCACACGCTGGCTGGCCGGTGACCAGGTCCCACAACCGGACAGTGCCGTCGTCGCCGGCGGTGGCCAGCAGCGTGCCGGCGCACCCGAAGGCCGCCGCAAGCACGGGACCGTCATGTCCTCGCAGGTGGCGCAGCCCCTGGCCGGTGACCGGGTCCCACAACCGCACGGCGTGGTCGGCGCCACCGGTGGCCAGCACCCCGGGTGCGGCTGCGACGGCGTGGACCACAGGGCTCGGGTCGTCTTCGCCGAGCGCCACCGCCTGGGGCGTGCCGCGGGGAGGAGTCGACACCGGGTTGGTCGAACCGTCCGGGCCAGAAAGGTGCACAGCGGCCAGATCGTCACCGAGCAGCTCAGCGGCGAGCGCGTCGACCTCGGCCAGCTGTTCGGGAGTCGGATCCGGCTGCGGTGGTCGCTGCATGTCACCGAACAGCTCAGCGGCGAGCGCGTCGACCTCGGCGAGCTGTTCGGGGGTCGGGTCCGGCTGCGGTGGTGGTGGTAGTGGCATGTCACCGAGCAGCTCAGCGGCGAGCGCCTCGACCTCGGCGAGCTCTTCAGGGGTGGGAGCGTACCGTTGGGCGCCGGGTCCTGGCTGGTCGGACCAACCAGGACCGGTCTCGTAGCGAGAGTGTGCGCCGGTGGGAGCCTGGTCGTAGGCGCGGTGCCTGCCGCCTTGTGGCCGGGCTAGGGGCAGCGCGGCGGAGGCCGGACGCCCGGACCTGCCTCGGACCAGCTCACGGGCAGGGTCCCACAGCCGCAGGGTGCGGTCGTCGGAACCTGTGGCCACGACCACCCGGCCGTCGACCCGCCCGAACGCCACCGCCTGCACGGAACGGCCGTGGCCCCGCAACGGGTCTCCGACCAGGGGCAGGACTTCTTCGTCGGGGGCGTTCCAGCTCATGTCGGACGCGTCCCACAGCCGGGCTGTGCGGTCCAGGCCGCCAGTGGCCAGCAAGATCCGCCCCGACGCCTGGCCCCAGGCGATCGTCTCGACCAGGCCAGGGTGGTTGGCCCGCGCGACCAGAGAACCGGAGACCGGGTCCCACACCCGCACCGAGCCGTCGTCGGAGCTGGTGGCCAAAGGTGCGGTGCCAGAGGCCCCTGCTGGTCCGAACTTCACCGCGAGCACCCGGTTGCCGTGGCGCAGCGGGCGGTCGATCCGTTGGTTGGTGCACGGGTCCCACAGCCGGGCAGTACCGTCGGCACAGCCAGTGGCCAAGGCTGTGGCACCGGCGACCGTGCCGAACGCGACCGTGCGGACTGCTGCGCGGTGCGGCAGCGGCTCGTGCGGGGCTGGCGGGCCTCCGGCCGGCAGGTCCCACAGCTGGGCCGTCTGGTCCGCCGAGCCGGTGGCCAGCACCACACGTTGGTCGATCCGCCCGAACGTCACCGCCCACACAGCCCCGGTGTGCCCGTTGAGCACACCCAGCTGTTCCCCAGTGGCCGGGTTCCACAGGCGCACCGTCTGGTCGGCACCACCGGTGGCCAAGACCATCCGCCCGTTGACCTGCCCGAACGCCAAAGAGAGCACTCTGCCTTCGTGCCCGCGCAGGGGTTCGCCGACCACCTGGCCGGTGGCCGGGTCCCAGCAGCGCACCTCGTCACCGCTGGCCCCCACGAGCAGCGAGCGCCCGCCGACCTGCCCGAACGCCAGGGCCGCCACAGGTCCGGTCGTCGCGGCCAGGACGTTGCGCGGGGCGGTCCAGGTGCGCCACCCCAGCTCGTCGGGCCCGTCGTCGGGGGTGCGCAGCAACGCGAAACGCAGGGCCTGGCGACGACGTCCCAACGTGGGGATCTGGTCCAGGTGAGGCTCGACGGCGGCCCATGCGGCCAGCGAACGGGTCGCCTGCCCGTCGGGCAGCGGCAGACCCAGCCGACGGCGCAGGTCACCGCTGGTCTCCCAGGGCAAGAACGCCGCAGGGACGACCTCGTCGACGAGCACAGACCCGGCAGCGGCGTGGGCGACGAGGTGGCGGCGCAGGTACGGGTCGGGGGTGTCGCCGACCAAGGCGCCCAACCGTCGGGCGATCCGGGCCTCGACCACCTCTTCTGGTTCGACGACCAGGCCGTCGACGAGGGCGTCAGGACGTTGGCGCAGCATGTCGGCGATCGTCGCGTGGGCTGGGCGGAACACCCGCTGGCCGTCTTCGGAGGCTGTCATGACGAAGGCCGCGAGCGGTCCGCGCAACAGCTCGCGCAGCAGGTCGTTACCCACGTCCTTGTCGGCCACAGCGCTGGCCAGCGTCGGCCACACCGCACCCCAGGGGGTCCCGGCCCCGCGGGCGAACGCCAGGGCGCGCAAAGCAGCCAGGTACTGGGTGGCCGGCCGGGCTGTGGTCGCCGCCTGGTCGGCCAACGTGCGGCGCAGAGCCCGCAACAGCACGTCGCCGACGAGGTCGAGGGTGTCCAGGTCAGCCACCTGCGGGCTGCTCGCCAGCGACTCGGCGACGATCCGCACATCCACAAAGCTGGGCTGGTCAGAGCGGCCGAGCAGGTCAGCGACAGCCTCGGCGTCGGCGGGCCGGTCGTAGTAGGGCGACCCCGGGGACCTCAGCAGCCGCAAGCAGTAGGAACGGACCTCCCCAGCGACGTCGTGGTCGGTGCGCACGACCGTGTGCGACGCCAACGCTTCGACGAGCGTGAGCAGGTCAGTGTCGCTGGTGGCGTCGTGACGCACCCCGACCAGCACTCGGGCCGCTGGGCGCCCGTCGTCGTGGCAGGTGCGCACCAGGGCGCCGAGCACCTCGTGGACCAGCGCCTCGGGCTGGACGGACTCGTCGACCGAGTCCACCACCACGCACACCGGCAACCCACCGGTCTTGTCGGTGCTGGCAGCCTTGAGCCCTTGGGCGAGACGTTCGTGGATCGACGTGCCCGGTTCGTCGGTGCGTGCGGCACCGAGCGCACCAAGGATGAGCTCGGCGACACGTTCGCTGGTACGGCCCCGGGCGTCGACCGCCACGTGCACCGACCCGGCCGGGGGGACCAGCCTCGGTGGGACCGCCTGCGCCAACGTCGGGTACCGGGAGCCGAACCCAGGGTCGGCGAGAGTCACAGCACGCGACAGCACAGCCGACTTGCCGGTGCCACGTGCGCCAGTGACCACCAGCAGCGGTTCGTCACCGTTGGTCAACCACCGCACGACCTGCGCCATGACCGGAGCGCGGCCTGTGAAGTACCAGGCCGGGTTGCCCCGGGGGGTTTTGTCGACCTTGTGTGGGTCCGGCGGGCGGGCGGCCACCTTCGTCGGGTCGATGACAGGTCGGTCCATCCCCCGGCCGTCACCGCTGACGACGAACGACCCGAACGCGACGATCGGCAGGTCACGACGGTCTGCGGCAGGGGGGCGAGGGTCCGCAGCCGCGCACGCCAGCCGGGTGTAGGCGTCGATCGTCTCAGCGCTCAGCGTCAGGTCCGCCGTGGCCGGGTTGGCAGCCTGGGCTGCTGGGTCGTAGGCCGGGTTGGGCAAGGCGGGGCACGGTTCGTCCCACTCGGCGGCGAACGCCTGCACCTGGGGGCGGATCATCGCCGGGCGTCCCACACGGGCCAGCTCACCGGGGGCAGCCTCCAGGGCGGCGCGCAGGCGGGCGGGGGTCAGGTACGGCTCGTCGGCCAGCGCTGTATACGGTTCGACATACCCGTTGTCCATGCTGACCAGGCACAACGCCTCGGCGATAATGTCTGTGAGCTCTTCGAACCGCGGTTCGGTGCGTAGGTCCGTCGCCACCCCGGGCACCACCAGCACCATCTTCGGCGGGGTGCGGACCGGCTGGCGCACCCGGTCGCCGTACAGGTTCGCGGCACGCTGGGCGAACCGGTAGGCCGAGCACGAGTCGAGCACCACCAGCGCGTCGTCGGCGTCAGAGTCCCAGATCGCCTCCAGCAGGGCCGCCGGGTCGTAGCTGCCGCCGTCGATACGCAGGCGGTACTCGGTGGAGACCGGCCCCTCGTCGCCGTGGCCGGTGACATACAGCCCGACAGACGAGCCGGTACGCACCTGCGTGAGCCGGTCTGCCAGCAAGGACATAGCGTTGCGGGTCGTCTGCCCAGGTTGCCACGCCGGGGTCAGGACCTGGGGCGCGGGCAGCACAGCCCACCACCGCCGCACGACGTCGACCTGTGCTTGCAGGCGACGGTCTTCGCCTGGGTCGTCCTGGCGCGGGGCGACGAACGCGACGTACCGACGGTTGCCCACGTCCTCCACACTATCGGGAGGCCGTCGGTCCTCGTGGTGGATTCGGCAGGCCAATATGTGCACGGAAGCACATCCCAGCAGCTGGCGGACGGGGCCTGAGGGGGCCGGGGGTGTGAAGACGCGACTATTTCGGACGAAGCAGGGGCAGATAGGGCCTTTCTACCCGTGACTCGTGAGAGGCTTGACTCCAGCATCCCGCTGAGCCGCGGGCCGGGCGTTGAGAGGGTCGACATGCCGCTGTTCGAGCTGGGTTCTGGGCGCGTCCGGCTGGTGCAGCCGATGCAGCCGAGGGCCAGCACGTTCACCGCTGAGGTGCGGGCTGTCGTGACGCACAACCTCCAGGCGGTGGTACCCGAGCCGCTGTTCGTCGTCCACGAGCACGACGGGCGTGAAGGCTCGGGCCTGCCCGACCTGCTCGCCCTGGACCCGACGGGACGTCCGGTGACGATCGAGGTCGTCCACCAGCTCGACCACGACGCGTTCTTGTCCGCCCTGCGCCGGGCCGGCACCGCCGGACGTATGACCGAGACAGACTTCGGCCAGGTCTACCAACCGACCGACCCGTCGCGGTTCGCCCGGGACTTCAACACGTTCCGCGCTGGTCTGCCGTTCGGCATCCAGGCCCCGCACCGCGCCGGTCCGCGGATCGTCGTGCTGTGTGCCGACATCGCCCCCGAAGCCCATGACGCGGCCGATTTCTGGCAGGCCCGTGGTGGCCGCCTCGACATCCTCCAGGTCGGGGTCGTGATCGGTGAGGACGAGACCCGGCTGCTGGCCATCGGCCCCTACGCCACCCACGAGTCGCGGCGTCGGATGCCTGAGCCGACCGGGTTGCGCCTGGTGCACGGCGGTATGTTCGAACCGGATATCACCAGCGCCCAGCCCATCGTCGAAGAACACCGCGCTGCGGTCAACGACGACGTGCGGCCCACCCCGCCCCTGTCACCGGCGGTGGCCCAGACGATGCCCCGCCCACGCACCGACTCGTCATGGTCGGCGGCGGGCAAAGACTCGTCGTGGTCGTCGGGCAAGGACTCGTCCTGGTCGTCTGGGGGTTCGGACTCGTCATGGTCGTCCGGGGACTCGTCCTGGTCGTCGAGCAAGAGCAGGCCCACCGCCCGTGAGCCTGAGCCCGCCCGCACGGCGCTGGCCGAACCGCCGCGGTCTGCCGACTCGTCGTCGTTCGAACCGCTGGGCCCGGCCGAGCCAGCAGTGCTGCGCAAGCTCGACATCCTCGCCGCGCCGCTGGGCCTGCCCCCGGCGCTCGACGACCGTCCGCACCTGGCCCGCACCTCAACTGTCGCGTACCCCGAGCTGGTCGAGCTGGTCAACGAGGTCGGCCCCACCCAGCTGGTGTGGCTGCGCCGCCGCCGCGGGGAGAGGATCATCGCCCGTCTGCGGATCGACGGGTTGATCGAGCTGCCCGACGGGCGCCGTTTCGACGACCCCTCAGCCGCAGCCTCCGCCGCAGCCCGTTCCGAAGGCGAGTTCGACGGGTGGACCTCGTGGCGTCTCGGCGACCACGGCCCCACCCTGGCCGAGGCGATACAGGAACGCCACCCGTTCTGACCTGGCCTGACACCTGACCCGCCTCTTCATGCCACATCGCTCCCTGTTATACCTTGCCAAAACTGGCAGAATGTGACCAGCGGCTGTTGTGCTCTCCTGCAGGTATCCCTCGATTGAGTGAATATATGGATGTTTCTTCCCAAAAGGTCCTGTGCCAACCCGGCATCTGCACAATTGTTCCAGCTGTGATCGCCCACCGCTGGGAACGTCCGGGCCCGCCGGTGGGCGACCACGATGGCGCGCAACCCCCGAGCACGGCGCCCACCGACGACCCCGGCACCGCTGTTGACCGAGCCTTCGCATGGGCATCAACAACATCTGCGACCCTGCGCTCGGCCTCAGCGCTCATCGCCGAGCAGATCATCACCGTTCCCGACGATCCTCCCCTGCCCGACGCACCCACGCTCCACCTGCGCCTCGACCGTGTGCGCCGCGAGATGCTCACCCTCGCCCAAGAGCTCGACCCCGCCTGACCCCTCGCACAACAGCCCCCGACCAGCAGACCGTCTGGGCCACATGTGGCCGAGGCAGACCCCCAGCACGGCGCTGGAGAATTGTGGCCCGCGGCCACGTGACACTGCTGGCAGCATTCTTCGCAGAATTGTCGACCGCAACCGGGCGGCTTTCTTCGGCGCCCACTGTGCTCACTGCGCTCACTGCGCTCCACTGTGCTCACTGCGCCCAAGGCAGAGCCTGCCACCTCGCTGGCTGCCCTCCAGAGCTCAGCCGTCGAGGAAGGTGGTGTCCAGGAGGGCTTCGGGGGCTCGGGTGGGGTCGGTGAGGACGGTTTCTAGTGCCCAGCGCGACGACCAGCCGCAGAGCTGGGCCAGGGCGGCGGCCAGACCGGCCAGGTGGACAGCGTGGGGGAGGGCGTCATGGACCCACCACTCGACCTGGTGGCCGTCGACGGTGAGGTCGTCGTGGAGGTACCAGGTGTCGGTGGTGACGAACGGGGCCAGAGCGGGCGGGACAGGTTCGCGGTCACCGGGAGCGTCGGGGATGCCGGGGGCCAGGTCGCTGGCCAAGGGGAGGTCGAGGATGTCGGCCAAGGAGCGCGCAGGGACCACAGGGCCCAGGTCGGTGCGTTGGCACCACATAGGAGAGTCGGGGACGACCCCCTGGGCTGGCCGGACCATCTCGGCGCGTGCGGGGGCGACGAGGGCGGGCACAACCCAGGCGTCCAGGTCGTGAACCCCCTCGAAGACCTCTGGCCGCGTGGGGGCTTGGGTGGGGACGGCAGCCAGGGCACGCCAGACCTGCACGGCGACGGGCAGGTCGACCAGGGTGCCCGGGGCGATGGTAGAACCGATCTTCGCCCAGGTGGGCAGATCGAGGGTGGTGGCGGCGCTGACTGCGCCCAGGGCGCGGCGGATCTCGTCATCGGTGTCAGCCAGGACCGCAGGAACCCGGGGCAGCCAGCCGACGAGCCAGGTGGGGACGTCGTCGATGGCGAAGGGGGTGCCAAGACCGAGGTCGGCGCGGTGGGTGAGCCACCAGGCTGTGTAGGACGAAAACGCGCCCTGAGGGGTTCTCACGGGGTTGACGAGGGCTCCGCGCAGGTCACGGTCGCAGGCCAGCGTGGCCAGGAAGGTGGACCAGGCGTCGTCGGCGACAGCGTCGAGGTCAGCGACGGCGACGAGGTCACCGACCCAGGCACCGGGGCCCAGACGGTCGCCGAGCCAGGCCAGGTAGTCGGGCCAGGCGTCGACATCGACGTCGTCGGCGCCGTGCGGATCAGCGACGACGTCGCTGACGTGCACCAGGACAGGACCGACACGCACACCCAGGGCGCGCAGGACGGGTTCGCCGAGGAGGTCGACCACCGCGGGCGCCACAGTGGTCAAGACACGGTCGTCGAAGAGGTGCTGTGCGGGCGAACCGGGCAGGACCAGGCCGTGCGCGGGGACGAGGTCGCCATCTGCGGCGGGGAGCTCGACGAGGCCCAGGGTCGGGGCCAGCTGCTCTGGCACGGGCAGGGCCAAGGCGACGAGCTCAGCCACCACGGCCGCCACCTCCCCCAGGACGGGCGTGTCCCCGCTGGCCACCACGACCACCCCAGCGGCGTCATCGACACCCTCCGACGGCGGGTGGACCGGTCCAGCCGGCTCAGGCTCGGGCTCTGAGGCTGAGGCATAGGAAGACAGGCAGTCACCGTGGCGTGGGCGGCCACCGTCGTCGTCGGTCCCGGCGGGCACGTCGCACGGGGGTGGTTCGTCTTGGAGGTCACAGATGGCTGTACGGACCTGGGCGTACGACAAGAGAGCGAGGGCGTCACAGCGGGCGGCGCCGAGACGTTCCCAGAGCCCGTGGGCGGCGTGGGGGTGGACGATACGCAGCCCCCAGCGGGTCAGTGCGGCCAGGGCGCGGGGGGTGAGGCTGGTGTGGAGGGGGCCGTCGAGGACCACCGTGCCGCGAGGACCACGGACGACACGGCCGTCGACCAACGGCACGGGCAGATGGGCCAGGGCCTCTGCCTGCTCGGGCACGACGGAGGCCAGGGCGTCGTACAGGTCGGTCCAGCCGTCCGGTGCGAACAACGACGCGTCGTGCGAACCCACCAGCTCGCACGACGCGTCGTTGTTCGCACCGGGAAGGGCTTCGACGATATCGGCGAGGGGACGCACAGCAACACCGAGGACGCGTAACGCGGCGGGGTTGGCGGGCAGCTCCACGAGGGCGGGGATGCGGCGGGCCAGGGCGGCGACCAGCGGGCGGTCGTGGCCGGCGGGCGCGGCGAGGGCCACGGCGTCGGCCGGGACGAGCATGTCGGTGGGGCCGCGCAGGACCGGGACGTGCCGCAGGGCCTCGACGACGGCTTGGTGGAGGCGGCCGTCCAGCTCACCGGCGGGCAACATGGTGGGCACGAGCGTGGAGACGTCCACACCGGTGGCCACCAGGTCGGTGGCCAGGGCGGCGTAGGTGTCACCAGCGGCAGTGACGAGGGCGTCGGTGACCGGGTTCTGCTGCACCCGGCGACGGGTGGGGTCCAGGGGGAACGTCGCGATGAGCAGGGCGGGCAGGGTGCACAGGTCGTCGGTGGGGGTGGGGGCGTGCACCACCGTCGGCCCGGCTTCTTGCCTGTGCCGCGGCAATGCCCAGGTCACCTGCCAGTGGTGGTGGTCACGCTCTTCGACAGGACGGTCGGCCAGGAGGTGGGCCTCGTGGGTGCCGGTGGCGGTGCGGACCTGCCAGCGGTCGGCGACGTCGGCGACACGGCGGGAGCCTTCGGGGGTTTCGACGACGATCTCGGCCAGGCCGGGCAGGGCCAGGAGCATGGGGTCGCCGACCTCGGCGAGCTGGGCGCGGACTGCTGCGAGCGCCTCGTCGTCGCGCAGGTGGGCAACAACAGCGGTGTCGTAACCAGGCCAGGGGTCGGCAGGGCCGGGCAGGGGCAGGCGCAAGACGGGCAGGGCGTCGCCGCGGCGGGCAACCTCGTCGGCCAGCGCACCGTCGTCGGCGAGCAGGGCACGGGTCTGGGCCAAGCCGAAGCGGACCGTGCCGGTGGTGGAACGCACCTCGATCTCGTCGGCGACGGACCGGACCGCGGCAAAACCGACCCCGAACCGACCCACGACCTGCTGCGGCTGGGTCCTCAGGTCCTGCGGCTGGTGCGCAGGACGGGAGGGCTGGGGCTCACCAGTGCCACCAAGGGGCGGCAGCGCTTCGGACCCACGTATGCCGCGGTCGTCTGGGGTGGTCTGCGCATCGGTAGGTGGTCGGCTGGTGTGGGGAGCGCGTTTGGCCGAGGCGCGCATGGAGGCGAGGGAGGCGACCCCAGGACCGTCGAGAGGGGTACCGGTGTTCGCCACGACAAGGCGGGCAGCGTCACCGTCGGTTTCTAGCCGGATGAGGAGACGGCCGGGGGTGCCGCTGCGGACTGCGGCGTCTGCGGCGTTCTGGGCCAGGTCGACCAGGACGCGGTCGCGGTAGTACGTGCGGGCGTGGTCTTCTTCGGTGTTGGCGTCTTCGCGGAAACGCGCCGGCGAGGCACGCCAGGCTGTGAGCACCGCCTCGCGCAGGCCGGCGGTGCCGAACGGGTCGGTACTGTCCCCCAGCGGACCGATCATCCCTCGGACGGGCCAGGCTCCGGCGACGCCTCGACCTCACCAGACGCACGACCAGCCGGCTCGTCCGGCTCAGCGGGGACCTCGGTCGCGTCGTCGGTCGCGTCGGTTGGGACCTCGCTCGTCGGCTCGTCGGCAGGCTCGACCGCGTCGCACGGAGCTGGCTCGTCGGACGCGCTGGCCTCGGCCAGGTCGACGACCGCGATCGGCTCGGTGACTGCCGTAGCACCCGGGCGTTGCGCCGGAACCTCGTCTGCACCGTCAGCGGGTCCAGCCTCAACCATCTCGACCGGCTCACCAGCCGTGGCGCTGGGTTGTCCTGCGGCAGCCTCGTGAGACGGTCCAGCCTCGACGACGCCGACTGGCTCGGCAGGTGCCGTGGCGCGCGGGTTCTCCGCGTCGTCGGTCGCCTCTGCGGTGGGTGCGTCGCTGCCATCGGCGTCTTGGCGTCGGTCGAGAGTGAGCGCCTCGATACGGCCGTCGTCGATGAGGGGGTCAGGAGCAGGCCAGTGGGACGGTTCAGGGTCGGCGTCGGTCTGGGAGTGGGCGCCGCAGCCGTGGTCGGTGGACACCACAGTGCCGTCGTCGGGGGACCACTCGTTGGCGCACACACCGAAGACCTGGCCGAGGGCTCCGCGGATCGGGACGAGGAAACCGCAGGTGGCGCAGGCTGCGGTGGCCGCGAGGGCGCCAGCGGAGGTCGGGCCGTGGGTGCCGCGGTACCAGCGGGCGGCGGTCTCGTTGCGGCCCAGGGGGGCCAGGACCCGTTCGCGGGCCAGGGCGAGCTCTTCGACGGGCACGAGCGCGGCGTCGTCCGCGTCGGGGTCGCCGGACGGGCGCCACCCAGGTTCCAGACGTGGGTCGTCATGGCGGAACGGCAAGACGTCACCGACACCCAGGTCACCTGGACGCAGACGTTCGGACCACGGCACCCACGGACGGGCGAGCAAGGCACCGTCACCGGGCAGCAGCACCGCCTCGCACACGCTGACGGCCCGCCCACGAGGCACCCGGGCGACAGCCACTGCCCAGTGCCAGCCCTGGTACCCGCGGGTGGTGCACTCAAAACGGTGGGTGACCAGGCGTTCTGCTTCCAGGGTCGCACCGAGGTGCTCGCCGACGTCGGCCGGGTCCTCGGCAATCTCCTGCGCGGCGGCACGGGCCAGGTCGACCGCCCGGTCGAGCACAGCGTCTTTGGTCATCCTCACGCCTCGATGTCGTCGGCGACGCCGCGGAGCAGCTGTGCGGCCTGGGTGGCCCGGTTCTTGTCCGGATAGCGCCCGCGGCGCAGGTCGTTGCCAATACGGTCGAGCACTTTGATGAGGTCTTCGACGACGACCGCCATCTGTTCGGCCGGGCGGCGTTTGGCCTTCACGACCGACGGCATGGGGTCGAGGATCTTGACCGACAGTGCCTGCGGACCACGTTTGCCGTCAGCAACACCAAAGTCCACCCGGGTGCCCGGGCGTGGTGCTGCGGTGCCCGCGGGCATGGCCGAGGCGTGCAGAAACACCTCACCGCCATCGTCGCCGGAGATAAAACCGAAGCCACGCTCAGCGTCGAACCACTTGACCTTGCCGGTAGGCACCTGGCACCTCTTGAGTTCGGTCCGTCGGGCAACCGCGCCCGGACGGGCGCAGCCGTTGCGCCAAGCCTACCTGTGCTACGGCAGTTGGCTCACCCATTGACCTCATCAGAGTTCGTGACGAGGTTGCGGCACCGTGTCGAGCAGGTCGCGGGCGTCACGCAGACCGTGCAACCACGCCATCGACACCTGGAGCGGTGTGAACCCCGAAGGCAGGGCGACGGGCGACGACTCGCGGTCCACAGCGTCGAGGTACTGGTCCAGGGCGTCGCAGGCGATGGTGGCCACAGGCGACTCTTCGATCCGGGGCAGCCACTCGGCCACGTCCTCCTCGCTCATACCGAGCACGGTGGTGCACAACCTGGCCAGGGCCTCGATGGCTGCGTCCAGAGGTGCGTCAGGGGCCAGGGACTCCACGGCCCGGGTGCGGGCCAGGGCCAGCAACGGCACCTCAGGGTCGTGGTGGCCGCTGGCCTGCATGAGCTCGAGCATCAGCAGCGCGCGCAGCCGGCTGCGGCCCAGCAGGTTGAGGGCCTGGACGATATCTGTCACTTCGTGCCGGGCGCCGGTGGCCGAGTTGACCTGACGCATGACCGTGCGGGTCAGAGCCGCGTCGGAGAGCACCATGTCGGCAAGGTCGGGCAGGTTCGTCACAGGGTTGAACAACCGGGCGACGAGCGTGACGGCCAGGGGTACCTGTGGGCGCACGTCTTGGCACACAACCATGGTGGGGCGGTTGACGAGGTAGCCCTGGAACAAGTCGAAACCCGCTGCCCGGGCCAGCTCCATGTGCTCGGGAGTCTCCACACGTTCTGCGACGAGCAGCGCGCCGGGAGCCATGGAACGCACTTGCTCGACCAAAGGCACCAGCTGGTCTTCGGGCACTTGCTGCAGGTCGATCTTGACGAAACCGCACCGGTCGATGAACGGCATACGCGGGTCGTCGGGCACGAGGTCGTCGAAAGCCACGACGAACCCCTCGTCCAGCAGGCGGTCGATCCCGGCGAGCACTTCGGCGTCGATGACGACGTGTTCGAGGACCTCCAGCACGACGCAGTCCGCATCGATGGGTATCAGGTCAGGGCGCACCAGGAAAGAACGCGGCACGTTGACGAACAGCAGCCCGTCGCCGGACACGTCACGTACCTCGAACTGGCCAGCCAGGGCTGTCATGACACGTGCGGTAGCGATGTCGTCGTCGAAGTTCCAGCCTTCTGAGGCGCTCTGGGCGTCAGCATGAGGGCGGAACAGCACCTCGAAGCCGATGGCAAGTCCGGCGCCGTCCTCGATACGTTGTCGCGCCACGCATGTGGTGGTGGCAACCTCGCGCAGGGCACCAAGCATCCCAGGAGCCATGGGGAAACCCCCGTCTCGTCGATCCGTGTCGCCTTCCCATCGGCGCGATCGCACGGGACTGTAGCCCTGACACCAGGTCGGAGGCTAGCCCAGGGGCTAGGTTGGTCGTCCGGCGCGGTCCGCGGTGTCCCGCGCCGGACGCGAACCCCACCTTAGTACGTACGCATGTACGATGCCAGTCGAACCGGGCGACCAGTCGAACCGTTATGGAGGCCAGCTGATATCGGTGCTGTAGGTCCAGATCGCGTCGACCCAGACTGTCTGCAGCCAGAGCATCACCACGAGCAAGACAGCCAGCCAGGTCCGCCGCGCCCACGGTGAGCGCGAGACGAGCCCGATGCTGATGGTAGCCATGGGGAAGGCGAGCAACAGGAACCGTGCCAACGACGACCCCGGCTCGATGACGGCTGCGATGTAGGCGAGGTACCCCGTCGACCAGGCCACGAGCTCAGGTCCCACACGCCTGCCCGCCGGGAGCACCAAGAGCGCCACGATGAGCACGATCGCGGCAAACACCACCAGGACTGTCGCGACCTCCAGCATGTGGCTCTGGGCGACAGGGTCCCAGCTGGTGTGGTCGATACCCAGCCCTGTGAGCATCCGGCCTACCCAGAACTGCGAGACCTGCCACCCGGAGAAGGGGTCGGTGGCCGTCACCCGCCAGGCCTGCTGGGTACGCAGGTAGGCGTCAGGCGTGCCTGTGTGCCAGCCGGTCAGCCACGGCCAGCAGAACCCGCTGGCCACCGCCACGACGAACAACCCGGCGATCTGGATCCTGTCGCGCAGCGGCACCTCGTCGCCAGGCGCCCCGCTGGCGTCCGTACCGCCACCGTCAGGCGAGGCGCCGTCACTGTCGGGCGGTCCTTCGTCGGGCGCCGTGCCGTCGGGCTCTGGCTCCAGGCGGGCACGACGGACCGCCCACCACCGGGCCGCGCCGTGGGCGAGCACCACGACCGCCATCGGCAGCGCGACAGCACGGGTGAACCCCAGCACGACGACGGCCACAGCGGCGAGCGGGTACCACCTCCGCACCACCGCCCATAGCGACACAGCGATGAGCAGCAGGGCCAGCGACTCGGTGTACGCGGTCTGCAGGACCCCGGCGGTGGGGAACGCGCACACCACCGCGACGGTGGCCAGCGGCAGCCCTGGCCAAGCGGCGACCGCCTTCGGGGCTCCGTCGACCACCAGCCGGTGGATCACCAGCATGGCCAGCGCGCCCAGGACTGTGGCGACCAGCGGTGCGGTGACCTCCCAGCTGCCCCCGGTGAGGTTCATCACCTGGCGGACCAGCGCAGGGAACGCGGGGAAGAAGGCCCAGGCGTTCTGGCGCACGTCCCCCTTGGCGTCGACAGGCAAGTCGTCGGGGTAGCCCAGACCGGCGAACCCGCACTGCGGGTCGCACTCGGCGATCTTGCGGTACCAGTCCCCGTCGAACTGGACACTGACGAAGTCGAAGTACGTCGGTGCTGCCGGAGCCCACACCCCAGCAGGCTGGTGCGCCGCGGAGTGGCTGAACACCACGAACAACCACAGACGGCTGGCTGCGTACACCGCCAGCGTCTGCACCCACCACGGCCAGCACAACGGGTCCCACGGCCTGCCGCGCACCCAGGCCCGGCGCACGGCTTGCTCGGTGGGCGTCTGGGTGTCAGTCACCATGCCTGGTGCACCGACGGCCGGGACCCGTTGCGCAGCTCTTCTCCTTGCTGCACGACGATCTCGACCGCCTCGTCCGGGTCGTCGCACAGGTGCAGCAGGTCCAGGTCAGCAGCGCAGATCTGCCCGCCAGCGATGACGGTGCTGCGCAACCAGTCCACCAGCCCTGCCCAGTACGACGTGCCGAGCAGCACGATGGGGAACCCGGTGACCTTGCCTGTCTGGACCAAGGTCGCCGCCTCGAACAGCTCGTCCATCGTGCCGAACCCGCCGGGCAGCACGACGAACCCCTCGGAGTACTTGACGAACATCGTCTTGCGGGCGAAGAAGTACCGGAAGTCGACCCCCAGGTTGACCCACTGGTTGATGCCCTGCTCGAAAGGCAGCTCGATCCCCAACCCGACCGACAGGCCCCCAGCCTCGGCGGCCCCGCGGTTGGCACCCTCCATCACTCCGGACCCGCCGCCGGTGATGACCGCGTACCCAGCCTCGACCAGTGCGGCTCCCACCGTCCGCGCCGTCTCGTAGTCGGGCGCCCCCACCGCAGTCCGTGCGGACCCGAACACGGAGACCGCTGGCCCGATGTCGGCGAGCGCGCCGAACCCTTCGACGAACTCGCTCTGGATACGCAGCACCCGCCACGGGTCGTCGTGGCGCCACGACGACCCCTGCGACGGCGCCAACAGCCGCTGGTCAGAGGTGGTCGTGGGAATCTGCTGCCCGCGCAGCAGCACCGGTCCTCGCCGGTACTCGCGCGACGATGTGCGTTTGCTCACGTCGCCAGGGTATAGGCGTACCCGGGTTTTACCGTGCCGTCTCCTCACGTTGACCCTCGCAGGCGGCCACTGAGGGGACACAGAGGACCAAACGGGCACATCGCCCACAGCTGTGGGGTTAGACTCGTCGCCACTGCCCGGAACATACCGGGCATCTGGGGCGTCCAACCCCCGCACCACCCGACGCACGAACCGAAGAGACCTTCCAGATGGCTTACACCCAGTGCGCCCCCGCGTACGCCTCGCACCACAACGACGGTCAGTACTCGCAGTACGGCCCCTACCCGGTCACCAGCTCGACCAGGTCGTTCGTCACGACCTGGCTGCTGGCGCTGCTGGTCGGGACGCTGGGCCTCGACCGGTTCTACCTGGGCAAGCTCGGCACCGGGCTGCTCAAGCTGGTGACCTTCGGCGGTCTGGGCGTGTGGGCTCTCGTCGACCTGGTCGCGGTGCTGTGCGGCGCCGGGCACGACAAGGACGGCCTTCCGCTGGCCGGGTACCGCGAGCACCGCCTCGTGGCGTGGACCATCACCGCGGTGGTGACCGCCACGGCGTGTGGTGTCAGCTGGTGGGCGTACCGCAACGGCTACAGTGATGGGGAAATCGGTACCTACCAGTACTGACAAATCCGCCCTGACCTCGCTGCTCACCTGCGACCAGTACTGACGCGACGGTGAGCCCGCCCGAGCCGGACGACCCCGCAGGAGCCGACTGTGCAGAACGACGTATGAGCCGACCGCGCCGCAAGGGGAACCCGCTCGCCAAGGGGCTGGTTGGCGCCGTGTTGGTCGTGGGTCTCGGCGTGGGGGTGGTGGTGGGTGTCGGGTACCTGCTCGGAGGCACCAGTCCTGTGCTTGTCATGCCACGGTGCACCGCCAACGTCGACGGCTCGTCGTGGAGCCTGACACCTGAGCAGTCCGACAACGCCGCGCTCATCGCCATCATGACAGTACGACGAGGGCTTCCCGCCCACGCAGCGACCGTCGGGCTGGCCACCGCGATCCAAGAGTCCAAGCTGCGCAACCTCGACTACGGCCACTCCGACTCCCTGGGCCTGTTCCAGCAGCGCCCGTCCCAGGGCTGGGGCACCGAAGAGCAGGTCACCGACCCGGTGTACGCGACGGGTACGTTCTACGACCACCTGGTCAAGGTCCCCGACTGGCAGGACGTGCCGGTCACACAGGCCGCCCAGGCGGTGCAGCGCTCGGCGTTCCCCGACGCGTACGCCGACCACGAGTCCGCCGCCCGGGTCTGGGCCTCGGCCCTGACCGGGCACTCACCGAAAGCCCTGACGTGCACCTTGCGCGCGGCCGACCACCCCGGCTCGGTCACAGCACTGACGGACCGGATCGTGCGCGACATCGGCGAGCTGAGGGTCGAGACCGTCGACGGTGACCGCACGGTCGTCGTCGTCGACGCCGCCAGCCTGGAGCGCGACGACCCCCAGCGGATGGCCTGGGCGGTGGGGCAGTGGGCTGTGGCGGTGGCCAGCACCGAGCAAGTCGTCGAAGTGCAGGTCGCCGACCAGCGCTGGACCCGCAACGGCAAGTGGACGCAGACCGACGACCGCGCGGCCGACGGCATGGTCCTGATCACCTTGGCCTGATCTCACTGTGGCCTGATCTCACTGTGGCCGGTCGCGCACACTTTCCTTCCTGTATCTCCCCTCATCTTTTCGTATCACCCGGCGAAAACCCGCCACCACGGCACACACGTCGGGCAGGCTGGACGCCATGACGTTCGACAGGGTCGAGAACCTGCTGTCCGAGCTGACCAACACCCACCGGTGCCCATGGTGCGGTACGCCGTTGCTGGGTCCACGGTGCGCGGTGTGCGGTACCGACCTGTCAGGCGCTCGCGGCTGGGAGCTGGCCGAGAAGTCCGCCGAAGCGGCTGCGGTCCTACGCGACAGGCAAGCCCTGCTGTGGTCTGTCCGCTACGGCGCACCCAGGGCAGCACAGGCACCGTCTCGTCGGGACGCAGGACCCGAACCTGTTGTGGGCGCGACCACCAGCCCTGATGCGCAAACCACGCCAGAAGGCGGACCCGAGGATGCTGTTGGTGAGTCCCTCCCAGGCGTGAGCGTCGAGACGACGCCGGCAGAGCCTGTCCCCAGCCAGGTTCCGACCCCTGGAGAACCCGTACCGACGGCTACCGACGGTCCGCCCAAGACACCGCCGTACCCGCTGCCCATGGCACAGGCCTGGGCCGAGCCCGGCAGAGTGCCCACGACACCGCCGTACCCGGTGCCCGTGGCACACGCCCAGGCCGAGCCCGGCAGAGTGCCCACGACACCGCCCTACCCGATGCCCGTGGAACAGGCCCGGGCCCAGGGGGGCGGCGTGCCCACAGACCCCGTGGCACAGATGTGGGCTGGACCGACGCGCCAGCCGCCACCGCCGCGGGTCACCGAGGCTGCCCTGCCGGCGATCTTCGGGGCTGTCGGGGCTGCTCTCGTGGCGGTGGCGGCGCTGGTCTTCGCCTATTCCGGGCTGGTCGCCGACGCCGGAGTGCGCCGGACCGTCCTGGTCGGGGTCACCGCCCTCGCCGCGGGAACGACCCTGGTCGTGCGCCGCCGGGGTTTCGTGGCCTCAGCCAACGCGGTGGGCGGTCTGACCGCGGTCCTGGGCCTCATCGCCGTGCACGTGCTCAGCTCGGTGGCGCACGGGTCGGCGCAGGCACTGGCGGCAGCCTCGGCTGCGTTCGCCTGGGCGGCGCTCCTGGCCGCAGCAGGGCGGGTTCTGCACCTGCGTGTCTGGTGGGGCGCTGGTCTGCTCGTCGCTCCCTTGGCCGTGACGGTCGTGACGGGGGCCACGAGCCTGGGACTGGTCTGGGCCATCGTGCTGGCAGGTGCCGCCGCGACGGCGGCCGGGTGCGCCGCGCTGGAGCGCCGGAGCACCAACGGCCCTGGCACCACGGTCGAGACAGTCGTCCTCAACCTCGAGGCAGCGGTCATCGGCCTGTTCGCGTCGGGTGCGGTGCTGGGCCTCGTCGTGGGTACGGCGAGCGAGGCTGTCATCAGCCCGACAGGCGACATCCTGGCTGGCGGCGGCGTGCTGGTCGGGCTCGGGCTGGTCGCAGCGGTCATGGGCCGGCTGCGGCACGGTGCGTGGACCGCGGTCGCCGGGGTGTACCTCGTCGGCGCGGTGGCGTGGATGGTGATGTTCGCGGTGTCGCACACCGGGCCGTTGACGATCATCACGACGGGGACGATCGCCGCGGTGCTCGCCTGGGCGGCGGTCACGTCTTTCGCCTTACGCGTCAGTCCGGGCCGCTGCTCGTCGTTGCTCGCCGGAGGCTGGGTCGTCACCGCCACCATCACTGCGGTCTTGTCGGTGACGACGGCTGTCGCCCTCGCTTGGGCCCTGGGTGACCCCTTCGCCCACAGGTCGTTGGGGACACCGACCAAGGCGTTGGTCAACCCTGGCTGGACCAATGCCTGGCTGCCCGTGGCCTGGCTGGTGGTCGCCGTGGCATGGGCCTGGTTCGCCACGCTCCCCCGGGCGTACACCGCAGCACCGCCAGAGGCGTCGGCCGGTCGACCCTCGCCGGGTTCCCCCGCAGCCTGGCTCAGCGCTCCGGTCGACCCCGACGACATCGACGTGGTCGTCGCCACCCCCAACACGGACTCCGAGGTCCCGTTCGCCCACTGGCTCGCCATAGGCCCAGTCGTGCCAGGGACCAGGATCGTCGCAGCCCGTCTGCGCTCGACCCAACAGCCGGTGCCGCTCGCCCAGCTCAACGACCCGTGGCGGCGACGGTCCGTCGGCTCGCTGGGCCGTTGCGCCGGCGCGCTGGCCCCTGTCGCGGCGGGAGCCAGTGTGGCCGCCGCAGGGCTGTTGCCTGGGACGCCTATGTGGGTGTCGTTGACCATCTGGCTGGTCGCCGCAGCCGTGGCCTGGGCCGGTGCACGGACGCTGGCCCAACACACGCAGACGGCCACGAACGCAGACGTCGGGCCCGTCTTGGCGACCCCGTGGACCCAGGCAGGTGCGTGGTTCACCCGCTTCTCCCTGCGGCCTGGGATGTGGCTGGTCGGGCTGGGCCTGGCGGCCCTGGCTGCCCAGTACAGCTGGTGGTCGCACCCGGCGACCCTGGTTGTGGGGGTGGTGGTCGTGGCGGTGACCGTCGCCTGGGCCCAGCTGGCCACCCCACCTGTGCGGGCTGTGGTGGTCGGCTGCGCGTACGCCTATGCCCTGGTCGTCGCCGGGTTGGCGTTGTGGTGGTACCCGTGGGGCTGGACGGCGACCTGGCCGTCGACCATCGGGGCGCTGGCGGTGGTGTCGGCCGCGGTGGCGGTGGTCCTGGGCCGCACGCACCGCCGTGTGGGGCACCCGGTGTACTTCACCTTGCTGGGCGTCGGAGCGCTGCCGTGGTTCTTGGCTGTGACGAGCATGTTCGCCGAGCGCACCTGGGGTGCGGCCGTGGCGTGCACCGCCATCGGCGTGGTCGAGGCCGCTCTGCTCAGCTCACGACGACGCCCCCAGCCCACGGTGGTGCGGATCCTGGCGACGGTGGGGCTGATACCCACGGCTGCGGCGGTCACCGTCAACGTCGTGCCACAGCTGACCGACCGGTCAGGGGCACCTGTCGTCCTGCCGGTCGTGGCGGTGCTCGCAGTCGTCGGCGCGCTGGTGGCCGAACCGTGGACGGCGCGGCTGGCAGCCGGCCAGATGGCCCCGCGCCTGGCGTCCCAGATCCGCGGGGCCCTGGAGCTGTCCGCGCTGGCGACGGTCGTGATCGCCGAGCTCTTGGCCCTCGTGCGCGGCTCAGCACCAGGTGTGGTGTCGCTGCTGGTCTGCGCGACCGTCGCGGCGGGAGCCTCCTACCTGGCCACCCGGCCACGCCGGCGCCAGGTCTGGTGGCTGGCGTGGCTGGCGTGGTCGGGTGTGCTGTGGAGCGCCCTGGGTATCGCGGGCGTCACCATGGTCGAGGCGTACACCACCCCGCCGACGCTCGTCGCCGCAGCCATCGCCTTCTGGTTCATGCCCCGCAGCTCTGGCATGGTCCGGCTGGGCGGTGTCGCCACGCTCGCCGCGCTGGCACCCACGCTCGTGCTGACACTCGTCGGGCAGAGCCCAGCGACCCGCGCATGCGTCCTCGTGGGCGCAGCGGCGTTCCTCGGCCTGACCGCGCTGGCCGTACGTGGAACCTCCCGCGCGCCGTTGCTGCCGTACGCCGCCGCTGGTATCGCCGCCAGCGCCCTGGGCCCCTTCTCGTTGACCTGGTACGGACTGGGGACGAGGGGGCCGACCAACGGCGACCCGTGGTTCTACGACGCGGTCGCCACCATGGCGCCCGCCGGACGGTTCGGGACCGCCATCGCTTTGACTGCGCTCTCGGCAGCGCTCGTCGGGTGGGCTGGCGTTGCCCTCGCAGCGTTCACGTCCGCCGGCGCACGGTGGCACTACGCCCCAGCGGTGGCCGTGGTGGCCATCGGCACCGTGCTGGCTACCGCGGAGCTGGCGAGCGTCAACCCCGGGTTGCCCCCTGCGGCCGTCACCTGGCTCATCGGCGCAGGTCTGGTCGGCGGCGGGGCTGGGGCGCTGACCCGTCTACGTGCCACGGCGCCGCCCACCTGGTTCTGGTGGTCGGCGGCCTATGTGACGTTCGCGCAGCTGTGGACCGGCGGAGCCGTCACCGTCGAGTGGTACGCGTTACCTTTCGGCGCGGCGATGTTCGTCGCCGGGTGGGTCGCCGTGCGCCGTGGTGTGGTGGGTCCCGACGCGATGCTGGCTCCCGTCGTGGTGGCCCTCCTGGGGCCGTCGACCCTCACCTTGCTCGAGGACCCGGCCACCTGGCGCGCCATCATGCTGGTCCTGCTCTCCTTGGGCATCATGCTCGTCGGAGCCCGCAAGATGTGGAAGTCGCTGCTGGCGTTGGGGATCGCCGACATGGGCATCGTCGTGGTTGTCGTCTTCGCCACGGCATCGGTGTCGACGACCCCCTGGCTCATCACCCTCCTGGCCACCGGCGGGCTGCTGCTGACGCTCGCTGTCTACGCCGAGAGCCGGCGCAACGCCCCGACCTCGTAGGCACCCGTGACACACGACGGCCCCGGTCCGTGAGGACCAGGGCCGTCGCTGGGGGTTCGCAGGCAGGTCAGCGGTCGGCGACAGGAACGTAGTCGCGCGCGGGGGACCCCGTGTAGATCTGGCGGGGGCGGCCGATCTTCGTCTGGGGGTCTTTGCGCATCTCACGCCACTGGGCGATCCAGCCGGGCATACGGCCCAGAGCGAACAGCGGGGTGAACATGGCCTCGTCGAAGCCCATGGCCTTGTAGATCAGGCCGGTGTAGAAGTCGACGTTCGGGTACAGCTTGCGGGAGATGAAGTAGTCGTCAGACAGGGCGATCTCTTCGAGCTCCATGGCGATCTCCAGGCGCGAGTCCTGGGTGCCGGTCGCAGCGAGCACCTTGTGGGCGGACTGCTTGACGATCGCCGCACGCGGGTCGTAGTTCTTGTAGACCCGGTGGCCGAAGCCCATGAGGCGGACGCCCTGCTCCTTGTTCTTCACCTTGTTCATGAACTTGGTGGCGTCTCCGCCGTTCTCGCGGATCTCGTCGAGCATCTTCAGCACGGCCTCGTTGGCGCCACCGTGCAGCGGCCCGCCGAGAGCGTTGATACCAGCGGCGATGGAGGCGTAGATGTTGGCGTTGGACGAGCCGACGATCCGCACCGTCGAGGTGGAGCAGTTCTGCTCGTGGTCGGCGTGGAGGATGAGCAGCTTGTCCATCGCGCGCACGAGGGTGTCGTTCGGGGTCCACTGCTCGTAGGGGATCGCGAAGGACATACGCATGAAGTCCTCGACGTAGCCACGGGCGTAGTCGGGGAACAGCAGCGGCTCACCCTTGCGGGCACGGTGCACGTAGGAGGTGATGGTCCGGGTCTTGGCCAGGATCAGCACGGTGGCCAGCTCGATGGCCTCCTCGTCGAAGATGCTCAGGGACTCGGGGTAGAACACGCCCAGGGCGTTCATCGCCGAGGCCATGACGGCCATGGGGTGGGCGTGGCGCGGGAACGCACCCATGAAGGTGCGGAAGTCCTCGTGGACCAGGGTGTGGCGGTTGACGCGCTCGACGAAGGCGTCCAGCTCGGACTGCGACGGGAGGTCGCCGTGGATGAGCAGGTAGGCGACCTCGAGGAACGACGAGTGCTCGGCGAGCTGTTCGATCGGGTACCCGCGGTAGCGAAGGATGCCAGCGTCACCGTCGATGTAGGTGACCTCGGACTCGCACGAAGCAGTGTTGGTGAAACCAGGGTCGGCGGTGACCATGGCCGTGTCCCGCAGCAGGCTGGCCACGACGATCCCGTCGTTGCCCTCGACCGCACGGATCACGGGAAGGTCCAGCTCGGTGTCACCTACGGTCAGGCGCACAGGGGGCGCAGCGGCGTCGGTCATGACATACCTCCAGTTGATCGGTCGGGGGTGGCCGCGACACCTCAGTCACCGGCCATCCCGGTAACTAGTGTGGCAGCTCTGGCTGCACGCTACCCGTCCAGAGCCAGTTGGCTAAGACCCTGAGACGAACCAGTAGCCTATTGTGACCAATCTCACACAGGGAGGCTGACATGGCAGGTCTTTCGTCTCATGCCTGACCAGCTCTTTGCCTCTTGCGGACTTTGTCGTGGTTTGGTATTGGCGTGTCAGAACTGACCAGGGCTCGCAGGTTTTCGCTGGTGGACCAGGCCCGGGTTCACGCGCCAGCCAGACGTGCGACAGCGTGGGCGACGCGCTCGTCGCTGGCTGTCAGGGCGACCCTCACATGCACGTCATCACCATAGAAGGCGCCCGGTGCCACGAGGATCCCCAGGGCGGCCAGGTCCGCGACGGTGGTCCACGAGTCCTGGGCACCCGTGGGACGCACCCACAGGTACAGCCCCGCCGACGACTCGTCGACGACGTACCCGGCATCCTCGAACGCCCGGCGCAGAGCGTTGCGCCGGCGGGCGTAACGGGCACGTTGGCTCACCACGTGCTCGTCGTCGGCGAGGGCCGCGAGCATGGCAGCCTGCACCGGGCCGGGCACCATGAACCCGGCGTGCTTGCGCAGCCCGGTCAGCCCAGCGACGACACGCTCGTCCCCGGCGGTGAACGCCGCCCGGTACCCGGCCAGGTTCGACTGCTTCGACAGCGAGTACACCGCCAGCAACCCGGTCAGGTCATCACCTGCGACACGTGGGTCCAGCAGCGACGGCACACCCTCGTCCACCCAGGGGCTCTCCCAGGCCAGCTCGGCGTAGCACTCGTCGGACGCGACCACGACCCGGTGGCCGTGGCGGGCCTGCGCCCGCCGCGCAGCAGCCACCACAGCGGCCAGGGCAGGTACGTCCAGCACCTGGCCGGTCGGGTTGGACGGGGAGTTCAGCCAGACCATCCGCACCGCGTCGTCGGCGTCCAGCACCGCTGCGGGGTCGTCGGACGGCACCGGCCGCGCCCCTGCCAGCCGGGCGCCGATGTCGTACGTCGGGTAGGCCGCGCACGGGTGCACCACCACATCTCCTGGTCCCAGCCCGAGCATGGACGGCAGCAGGGCCACGAGCTCTTTGGAGCCGACCGTCGGCAAGACCCCCCGCTCGGTCAGGGCGCTGACCCCCCGGCGACGGGCGAACCAGTCCACGACCGCTTGGCGCAGCTGCGGCGTCCCAGGGGTCGGGGGGTAGCCGGGCGAGTCGGACGCAGCCTCCAAGGCTGCGCGGACCGCTGGCGGGCTGGGGTCCACAGGGGTACCCACCGACAGGTCGACGATCCCGTCCGGGTGTGACCGGGCCCGCTGCGCGTGGGGTGTCAGCGAGTCCCAGGGGAAGTCCGGCAGCGCGTCAGCGAACAGGCCCACGGCTCAGGCCAAGGGCGGCAGACCGGCGACCACCGGGTGGTCGAAGTCGACCGGACCGGTGCGCGCGGCACCGCCCGGAGACCCCAAGGAGTCGAAGAACTGCACGTTCGCGTCGTAGTAGCCAGCCCACTGCTGCGGCACGTCGTCCTCGTAGTAGATGGCTTCGACCGGGCACACCGGTTCGCACGCACCACAGTCCACGCACTCGGCGGGGTGGATGTACAGCATGCGTTTGCCCTCGTAGATGCAGTCCACAGGGCACTCGTCGATGCATGCCTTGTCTTTGACGTCCACACAAGGCTCGGCGATCACGTAAGTCACGAACAGTCCTTCCAGACGCACGCCCCTGGTCCACACCCGGGGCACCGCCCCCTAGTATCACCTGAGCGGAGCGTAGCTGGTAATCCTCACCGTCTGCGGCACTGGACGGGCCCGCCGCGGTGTTGTCGATCGTCTTGCGCCGCATCCCGTCCAGCACCACAGCCAGCAACGACTACCAGCTACGCTCCACTGGTGACCACTCCCCCGCGCCCGACGAGCCGCTGGCGGACGTTCACCGTCGGCCAGCGCGTCGTCGTGCGCCGCCGACGCGACGACAACCCTGCCCCTGGCGAACCTCAGCTGACCGACGTCCTCGGCGAGGTCCTCGAGGTCAGCGACGACGGCCTGCGCATCGCAGGACGCCGTGGCCACACCTGGGTCCCAGCACCGGACGTGGTCTTCGCCCGGGCCGTCCCACCAGCGCCGAGGCGCTGATCACGGTTTGTCGCAGACGATCTGGTTCGTCGGGCTGTACCTCCACGACCACTTCCAGGTGTCCTTGAGCTCGCCGTTGAGGTAGACCCGGCGCACCCCTGTCGACAAGAACCCGGGGTTGCCTGCGCTGGACGGCTGGCACTTCGGAGAGCTGATGTGCACAGTCGACGGCGCGACGACGTTCTGGCGTGCGAAGGTCTCAGACTCGACAGTCCAGTGCTTGGTGCTCCAGATCTGCACGTGGACGCACCCGTAACCGCTCTTGTCGCAGTTGCCGACCCATGCCTTGAGCACCGCGCCGTAGGGGGTGTTGTTCGTCCACTTCATATCGACCTCGGGGTACGACAAGGTGGACTCGCGGCCCTCGGGGTAGCGGTTGAACCACTCCGAGTGCGGTTTGTGCTCACCCAGCTCCATCCCTGCTTCGAACGCGGCGTTGAACGTCGTGGTGGACAGCTGGGACAACCCGCCGCCCATCCCGTCGGTGTGGATGCCGTTGTTGATCACACCGGCTTCGACGAACCCGTTCGACGCGGTGATGGGGCTGATGGTCTCCCCCAGGGAGAACGTCTCGCCCGGACGCACCAAGGTGCCGTTGACGATCGACGCACCGTTCGTGATGTTCGACGTGCGGCGCGGCTCAGAGGTCAGCGGGGTGCTGAACGTGCTGACGACCTCTTTGACACCCAGACCGTCGAGGTCTTGTTTGGAGTGCTCCGGGTCAGAGACGACCAATGCGACGGTGGCGGTGCGTTGCGGGGTCTGGCTCGCCTTGACCAGCGCTGCGGTCAGCGCCTCAGGTGAGACAGTCGAGCCGGGGACACCCGCGACGACCACCGGATTACCTGAGGCGTCGAACTCGAAGTGCGCGTCCGAGGCGTTGTCGAGCAAGGTGGGCAGCTGTTGGGCGATCATGCCCACGAGCCCTGGCCCGTCCAGGACCATCACGAGCGCACCGTCCTTGGGGACGAACGCCGCCCCGTTGGTCAGCTGTTCGACGCTCAACGTCGCGCTCGACGCCTCGACCGAGACCTTGATCGCACCGGCCGCCAGCGGCTCAGCCTGCTCTTTCGCAACCTTCTGGGCGATAGCGTCGGTGATGACCGGAGGTTTGGTGACGACGGCGAGCGTGATGGGACCGTCGGCGGTCAGCCACTGCTCGGTCAGGGCGCTGGCTGCCGCCTTGGCGTCCAGACCCTCGCCGTCAGACGCGGGGGTCACCTCGGTCTTGCCGCCGGTGAACGACACTGTGGCGTTCACCGGTTCGACGAGGACCGGTTGTTCCAGCACGGCGATCGCGTCGTTGAGCTTTTTGGTGTCCACCTTCGTCACCGGATCGATGGCCCCGCCGCCAGCGACATGCCTCCACAACTGGCCTGGTTGGGCCAGCCGGACCCCGGTGGCCGTCTTGACTGTCTCCTTGGCGTCGACCGTCAGACCAGCCTCTTTCGGGACGAAGGTCGACTCTTTGCCGTCGGCAACCGTCGCCACAGGGGTGGTCGCGGCCTTGGCCAGCCCACTGTCCAGGGCTTTGGCCGCGTCTGCTCTGCTCATCCCGCCGATGGAGACTCCTGCGACGCTCGTTCCGCGCGGCACCCGGTCAGCCATGGCGAAACACGCCCCGACGTACACGACGACGAGCAGCATGAGCGCACCGCAGGCCACCAACGCGACCATGCGCCCTTTGCTGCCTGCGGGCTGGTCAGACGGGGCGTGGGGACCGTCTGGTGGCCGCTGTGGAAGCCCGTCTGGGGCCTGGCCAGCCGGTGGGACGTACTGACCGTCTGGCGGGCCCTGCGGAAACCCACCTGCGGCCTGGTCGCCGGGCCGGGCTTCGGCGGAGCGTCTGCTGGGCGAGCCCGACGACACGGTGCGCGGGGTCCACTGGGCAGGTGCTTCTTCGACCTGTTCCGCCGGGGGTGCCGTCGAAGGGTCGGCGAGCCACGCTGACGCCGGGATAGGCGCAGGCAGTCCCATCGCAGACTCGTACCCCGTCTGCGGCGCCACGACCCCAGGGTCTGCGACCAACCCGTCTGGGCCGAGAGCCGAGCCCGGTGTGGGCGGAGCCAGGTCGACCGGCGACGACATGACCGGAGCCGGCGGCATCGGCGGCACAGCCCCGGGACCCGCGACCGGCGCACCCGACGGCCCCGGACCAGGAGGCGGAGGACCCGCCAGATCAACCGGCGGCACAACCGGAACCGGAGGCACAACCGGAACCGGAGGCGGCGCGACCGGAACCGGCGGCGCCGGCGGCACAACCCCGGGACCCGCGACCGGCGCACCCGACGGCCCCGGACCAGGAGGCGGAGGACCCGCCAGATCAACCGGCGGCACAACCGGAACCGGCGGCACAACCGGAACCGGAGGCGGCGCGACCGGAACCGGCGGCATCGGCGGCACCACCCCAGGACCCGCGACCGGCGCACCTGAGGGCCCCGCACCCGGAACCGGCGGACTGGTCAGATCAACCGGAGGCGGCGCGACCGGAACCGGCGGCGTCGGCGGCACGACCCCGGGACCCGCGACCGGCGCACCCAACGGCCCCGGCGGCGGAGGCGGAGGACCAGCCACATCAACCGGAGGGGCGACTGGAACCGGATGCGGCGCGACCGGAACCGGCGGCGTCGGCGGCACCACCCCAGGACCCGCGACCGGCGCACCTGAGGGCGCCGGACCAGGAGGCGGAGGGTCAGGCAGATCAACTGGTGGCGCGACCGGAACCGGCGGGGTCGGCGGCACGACCCCAGGACCCGCGACCGGCGCACCTGAGGGCCCCGGACCAGGATGCGGAGGGCCAGGCAGATCAACTGGTGGCGCGACCGGAACCGGCGGGGTCGGCGGCACAGCCCCAGGACCCGCGACCGGCGCACCTGAGGGCCCCGGAGGCGGAACCGGCGGACTGGTCAGGTCGTCCAGCGGCGGCACGGCCAGAACCGGGATGGCACTACCGGCTGGTCGTAGGGGTTCGGGGGTCGGCTGCGGACCTGGGACGGACGGCGTGGTCGTGCCGGACGCGCCAGGAGCGCCTGGGACAGGTGGTCCGGCCTCACCTGGGCCAACCGCTTCGGCTGGCGGGAGTCCCGACGGGCGGGCGACCACGACAGTCTTGTCGAGGTTGTCTTGTTGGCTGGGTGGCACCCCAGGGGGCGGGTCGCTGCCTGCCCCCGGTTGCTCGTCTGTGCCCGTGCGGTCCTGCTCTTCCATGCCCCGTACCTCTCGTGATTACGACCAAGTCTACGCAAATGCCAGCTTCAAAGGTCGGAGCCTTCGGCACGTCACCCGTCACACCGTCGGCGCAGGTCCACCAGAGCTGAGGTCCACTTCGCCGTCCAAGGGCTCGCCGGGGCCGTCTGCGAGCCTGTCACCAGGTGTGCCGTCGGGTTCGTCTGGTTGCCCACCGTCCGGCACCTCACCGGGCGCGTCGTGGGTGCGCGGCTCGTCTGCCCCCGGCAGTGCGTCACCGTATGGTCCTTGCGGCGCTGGGGCGGACGGTTCCTCGCCGACAGGACCGGATCTCGGGCCAGGCCCGACCCAGGGGTCCGGCGCGTCAGCGGGGGTTGGTGGCAGGTAACCCGCAGGACGGTCCGAGAACAACGCCTTCGGGCCGAACGCGACCAGCACCGTGGCCACGACCGCCCCACCCACCCAGATCCGGCCGTACAGAGAAGGGTCGGTGTCCAGGCCCAGCCGTGTGTCTGACAGGTGGACGAGCACGTCACCGCCTGGACCGTGCCGCGAGAACACCACCAGCACAGCACCCATGGCGACGAAGAACCCGGCCAGCGGCGTGTACCCGTCCCAGGCCCGCATCGTCGTCGCGGCAGCCAGCACCAGCACCAGCCCTGCGACCAACCCCCACGGCCGGTGGCTCCAGTGCCCGACACTGCCCAGGGCCCCGACGATCACGCCGACCAACACGCTGACGACGACGATGACAACCTTCAGCAGCACCTTCACGCCGCCACCCTACCTGTCCGCCCTGCGCTGGCTCCCCTCAGGACCGCCGGTCACGGCTGGGCGGCACGGCGGGCGCGGGAAGCGGCTTTGGCGCGGGCCTCCGCCCCGAGGACGACCTTGCGTATACGCACGGTCTCGGGGGTGACCTCGACGCACTCGTCGTCGGAGGCGAACTCCAGCGACTCTTCGAGGGTGAGGGTGCGTGGCGGGGTCAACGACTCGAACGTCTCCGCAGTCGACGAGCGCACGTTCGTGAGCTTTTTCTCCCGGGTGATGTTGATGTCCATGTCTTCGTTACGCGAGTTCTCCCCCACGACCTGCCCCTCGTACACCTGCGAGGTGGGCTGGACGAAGAACGTGCCGCGCTCGGCCAGCGCCAGCAACGCGTACGGTGTGACGGCCCCGGGCCGGTCGGCGACCAGGGACCCGGTCTGGCGGGCTTCGATCGGCCCGGCCCATGGTTCGTACCCGTCGGCGATCGACGAGGCGATACCCGTCCCGCGGGTGTCGGTGAGGAACTTCGTGCGGAACCCGATGAGCCCCCGGGCAGGGACGACGAACTCCATGCGCACCCACCCGGTGCCGTGGTTGGACATCGTCTCCATCCGGCCTTTGCGGGCGGCAAGCAGCTGGGTGACCGCACCGAGGTACTCCTCGGGCACGTCGACGGTCATCCGTTCGACCGGTTCGTGGACGACCCCGTCGACGGTCCGCGTCACCGCGGTCGGTTTGCCGACGGTCAGCTCGAACCCTTCGCGGCGCATCTGCTCGACGAGGATCGCCAGCGCCAGCTCCCCACGGCCTTGGACCTCCCAGGTGTCAGGCCGTTCGGTGGGCAGCACCCGCAACGAGACGTTGCCGACCAGCTCACGGTCCAGGCGGTCTTTGACCTGGCGGGCGGTGAGCTTGTGCCCTTTGCCGGTCGAGCCGGCCAGAGGTGAGGTGTTGATACCGACGGTCACCGAGATCGCCGGGTCGTCCACGCTGATCAGCGGCAACGGGCGCGGGTCGTCCACGTCGGCGAGGGTCTCGCCGATGGTGATCTCCTCGATCCCGGCGACCGCGACGATATCGCCGGGCCCGGCGGACTGGGTCGGCACCCGGTCCAGCGCCTGGGTGGCGAGCAGCTCGGTGACCTTGACGGTCTGGGTCGTGCCGCCGTGGCGCACCCAGGCGACCTGCTGGCCTTTGGTCAACGTCCCGTTGAAGATCCGCAGCAGGGCAAGCCGCCCGAGGAACGGTGAGGCGTCGAGGTTCGTCACATGCGCCTGCAGCGGGGCGTCAGGGTCGTACGTCGGCGCGGGGATGCGGTCGAGGATCGTGGCGAACAGCGGTTCCAGGTCCGGGTTGTCAGGCAGCTGGCCGTCGGCGGGGGCGGTCAGCGACGCACGTCCTGCTTTGGCCGCCGCGTACACGACCGGTACGTCGAGCACTGCGTCCAGGTCGAGCTCTGGGTCGTCTTCGTGCAGGTCGGACGCCAACGACAGCAGCAGGTCGTGGGTCTCGTCGACGACTTCGCCGATCCGCGCGTCGGACCGGTCCACCTTGTTGACCACCAGCACCACTGGCAGCCGTGCCGCCAGCGCCTTGCGCAGGACGAACCGGGTCTGCGGCAGCGGCCCTTCGGAGGCGTCCACGAGCAGCACCACCCCGTCGACCATCGACAGCCCCCGTTCGACCTCTCCTCCGAAGTCTGCGTGGCCAGGGGTGTCGATGACGTTGATCGTCACCCCTTCGTCCTGGCCGACGGCCGCCGCGTGCTCACCGGCGTAGCGCACCGCGGTGTTCTTCGCCAGGATCGTGATCCCCTTCTCCCGCTCCAGCTCACCAGAGTCCAGGGCGCGGCGCTCCACGTGCTGGTGCTCGCCGAACGCCCCTGTCTGCCACAGCATCGCGTCCACCAGGGTTGTCTTGCCATGGTCCACGTGCGCGACGATCGCCACGTTACGCAGGTCAGGCCGGGTTGCCACAGGCACGCCAGAACACCGTCTTTCAAGCGGGGACGACGAACCCCCGCGGTCCGCCGACGACAATTCTACGTCCCGTAGACCAGTGCCCCCATCGCACGCACGTCAGCGGTTGAGCGGGTAGGTGGGTGCGCCCCACCCGCCCCACACGTCCTCGCCGATACGAGCGACCAGGTCGTTGAGCTCGTCGAGCACCCAGGGCAGCTGCTCGTACGACAGGCCCCCCGGGGTCCATGCCTGGAGAAAACCGCCTCTGACAGCGAAGTTCTCCCAACGGCGCGGAGCCATGAACCAGGCGACGACGGCCGGGTTGAGCAGGGTGACGACATAGCCTGGGTCGCGCGACTGGATCCGGTACCGCGCGTCGAACTGCGGGTGGCCGACCAGCAGGTCTTGCCCCCCAAAAGCTTTCGCGATCGCGGTGCCCATCCCCTCACGGGTCAGCTCGAGCTCTGGCAGCATGTTCGGCAGCTGCACCCCCACGACGCCGTAGTCAGGCCTGTTGCGCCCCGTCACCGCAGTGAAAGCGACGAACGCGGACGAGCCGTGCTGTCCGGTCATGATGTCTCGTGAGCTACCCCAGAAGAAGCTGAAGGGTAGGCGGCGCCCGGGCAGGTCGCGGACCCGTGGCGCGTACGTCCAGTCCCGGCCCGCCGCCACCGTCCGCAGCCGCTTGCGCCGTGCCGAGGTGGCCATGATCTTGACCGTGTACAGCGCCACCGTGAGCACGACCGCGATGATCATGAAGCCCATGCGGTCCCTCCATTCGTCTCGCCCGCTGCCGGTCAGGCAACACGCGACCGGCGTCGTCGAAGTTCTGAGTCACCAGCCGGACCGTGTTGTTCCCGACACCAGAAACCCGGCAGGCACGAGCGAGGTGGGGACCTCTTACTCCAGCCGGCCTTGGCGCCACAGGCCCGCGGCGTGGGTCAGCTCGTCAGCGGTGCGCAGCAGGCCGGCGGCGCTGCGGGTGGCGCGGTCGGCGCTGACCGAGTCGAGGGTGTCGAGGTGGTCGGCGTCAAAAGCGGTGCCGGTGGCCACGACGCGGCAGAAGGCAGCGGCTCGTTCGAGGGCCACGTCGAGGTCACGGGTGTAGACACCAGTGAGGACCTGGTCGACGAGGTGCTCCATGTCGGCGGCGGTCGGCAGCTGGGCAACACCTGCCACGACGTCGTGGACCGGGGCGGCGGTGACCCCTTGGCGGTAGCGGTCGGCGACGACCCGGGCGTCGGCGCGGACCCACGTGCGCAGCGCGTACAGACGCCACAGCACTCCCGGGAGGGTGTCGGCTGGACTGTCCGACCACAAGGCGGCGATCGTCCCCAGACCTTCGTCGTCGACGAGGGTGACGAGGCGTTCGACGACCCGCGGGTCGTCGCTGGCCCGTCCACGGTGCACGAGCGCGTGGGCTGTGGCATGCGCGGTGTCGGTACGTTCCGCCGGGTCGGGCTCACCACCGATCGCCTCGGCGGCACCTGGGTCGAGCCGCCCAGGCCGACGTGGCCGACGTGTCTCGTCGCTGCTCACGGCTCCATCATCCTCCGGATTTTCCCAGTCCGGGAGTCCTGGCCCCTGTTTGTCGGTGATGCCTGGTGCGAGCGCAGGCGCCGACGCTCACCGTGGGTCGACCGTCCCTTGCTGTGACCGGGCCGCCGAGCGGTTCAGCCGCCCCACACCCGACCCCAGCCTTGGTGGCGGACCTGGCGGGCCAAGGCTAGCTGTTCGAAAGGGCCGAGGGTGCGGTCGAGACGGCGCAAGGCGCCACCGACGTCCTGGGCGGCCAGGACGAGCGTCCTTCCGGGCTCACCGGTGGTCACCAGGTCTCCGGTGACGGCCAGGACAGGTCGCACCTGCACCCGTGACGGTACGCAACCGACCAGGAGGCTGCGGATACGCCGGCACTCGAAAACAGCGTCGCGCAACGTGGTCACCGGCGTCCCGTCGATGAGCAAGACGGCTCCGTCCACCTCGACCTGGGCACCGACGCGGCCGATCCGGCGGACGGTGAACACACCCGACGGCCCGACGAGCACATGGGGGCAGGTGCTGCCCTGCAGGCCGAGGGGCACGTGGTGGGCAACGGTCCAGCCAGTGTCTCTGAGCTGTTCGAGCTGGGTGCGCACCGACAGGCAACCGGGGGCGGGCCCACCGAGCATGATGGGCGTGTCGAGCCACCCACGCAGGATCTGCTCGTCGGCGAGGGTGAAACCCTCGAGCGGGGAGCGATGGTGGGCGATGACGACCTCGTCGGCGTCGGTCCGCAGGTATTCCTGGACGGCACGGCGCACCTGGTGGTCGTGGCACGGTTCGACGGAGTCGACCTTCCCCGAGGCTAGGTCGACCGACCCGAGGTGAGCGCCGCACGAGTCCACCACGAAGGCCCGGTCGGCGCCGTACCTGCGCCACCGGCGGACCCGCAGCGTTGCGTGCACCCCTTGCCCATCGGCCCGGCAGGCGCCCGTCTTCGCTGACTCCCCCGGTCGGACGCGAGACGGACACTGACCGCAGGGCGTCGGCCAAGGACGGCAAAGGGGACGGTCCGCGGCACGGACCGTCCCCTGTTGCCTGTGGGTCAGATGATGCCCAGGGCGAGCATGGTGTCGGCCACCTGGGTGAAGCCGGAGATGTTCGCGCCGAGGACGTAGTCACCGGTGGCGCCGTACTCGTCGGCGGTCTCCAAGCAGCGGTCGTGGATGGCACGCATGATCTTCTCCAGGCGTTCCTCGGCGTGCTCGAAGCTCCACGAGTCACGCGAGGCGTTCTGCTGCATCTCCAGGGCGCTGGTGGCCACACCACCGGCGTTGGCAGCCTTGCCAGGGGCGAAACGCACGTTCGCGGCACGCAGGACGTCGATAGCCTCAGGGGTGGTGGGCATGTTCGCACCCTCGGCGACGACCAGGCAGCCGTTGGAGGCGAGCGCTGCGGCGTCAGCCTCGTCGAGCTCGTTCTGCGTGGCGCACGGCAGGGCGATCTGGCAGGGCACCGACCAGATCGAACCGGTCGCCGAGTAGTGCGCGCCGGAGCCGCGCGCCTGGGCGTAGTCGACGAGACGGCCGCGCCTGACCTCCTTGACCTCTTTGAGCAGGTCCAGGTCGATCCCGTTCTCCTCGACGACATAGCCGTTGGAGTCCGAGCAGGCGATGACACGTCCGCCGAGCTGGTGGACCTTCTCTATGGCGTAGATCGCCACGTTGCCCGAACCGGACACCACAGCAGTCTTGCCGTCGAAAGAGTCCCCAACAGCGGTGAGCATGTCGTTGACGAAGTACACGGTGCCGTACCCGGTGGCCTCGGTACGCACCTGCGAACCGCCCCAGTCCAGGCCTTTGCCGGTCAGGACTCCGGACTCGTACCGGTTGGTGATCCGCTTGTACTGGCCGAACAGGTAACCGATCTCGCGTCCGCCGACGCCGATATCACCGGCGGGCACGTCGGTGTACTCACCGATGTGCCGGTACAGCTCGGTCATGAAGGACTGGCAGAAGCGCATGACCTCGGCGTCGGAGCGGCCTTTGGGGTCGAAGTCGGAACCGCCCTTGCCGCCACCGATCGACAGGCCGGTGAGGGCGTTCTTGAAGATCTGCTCGAAACCGAGGAACTTCACGATCCCCAGGTAGACGGACGGGTGGAAGCGCAGGCCACCCTTGTAGGGACCGAGCGCAGAGTTGAACTCCACCCGGAACCCGCGGTTGAGGCGCACCTTACCGGCGTCGTCGACCCACGGGACACGGAAGATGATCTGGCGCTCCGGTTCGCACAGACGACGGATCACCTCGCCATCGGCATACTCAGGGTGCTTGGCCACGACTGGCCCGAGGCTCTCGAGGACTTCGTGGACAGCCTGGTGGAACTCGTTCTCCCCAGGGTTGCGGGTGACGACCTCGTCGAAGACCGGGATCAGTTGTTGGTCCAGCACAGGCACGTTGGTTCTCCATTCCGATAGCGATACGCACAGGGAGGGCGCTACAGGCGTGCGCCTTGAGGGCAGACGCTACCGTGCACTCCTATTGATACCGCAACCGGCGTCATCTCGCGAGAAAGATCCCCCGGGATCTAACCCTGGTACGGACCAACGTCCCTGGCGTCGGCTGAGCGTCAGATGATATCAGCGAAGTCCCTCTCGAACCGTTGGAAGTACAGGATCGCGCCGACGAGGAGCACGACGCACACCACCGCCAGGCCAACAATCTGCCACACCGGAGGCTTGTCGGTGCCCAGCAGCGACCAACGGAAACCTTCGAGCATCCACGACAACGGGTTGTACTCGAACAGCCAGCGGAACTCCGAGTTCTGGACCTTGTCGGCGCTCATCGCGAACCCGACCGGGGAGGCGAACATGAGGATCTGGGTGAGCCACGGCAGCACGTACTGCACGTCGCGGTAGAACACCATGAGCGCCGAGGCGAAGACCCCCACCGCAGTGCCCAGCCCGATCGCGGCCAAGATCCACAGCGGCAGCCACACCAGCTGCCAGCCCAGGTTGGCGTCGAAGAAGAACATGAGCACGACGATGAGAGCCATCCCGACGACGAAGTCGATGATCGCCGAGACGATAGCCGAGAACGGGACGAGCACCCGCGGGAAGAACACCTTCGCGACCAGGGCGTAGTTCGCCAGCATCGAGTTCGCCGCGCGGGACAAGGTCCCGGTGAACAGGTAGTACGTCAGCGCCCCGGCCAGGGAGAACAGCACCGGCGACACCCCGCCGGGCGGAGGGATCTCCGCCACCTTGGCGAACACGACGAACAAGATCCCGGCAGCCACCAGCGGCTGGATGAACACCCAGACCGCACCCAAGATGGTCTGGCGGTACCGGATGATCACGTCGCGGTGGGCCAGGCGGAACAGGACCTCACGCGAGGCCCACAGCTCAGACCACCGAGGCATGTTCAGACGCCCGGGGGGACGGATGACGGTCACGTCGCTCATGGCGCCTCGAATCCTGCGAAGTCGAAATCGGCCAGCACGGCACCGCGGGCGGTGTCGTCGTCCAGGCTCTCCACGGGGTACGGCAGCTCGCTCAGCACGTCGAACTGGCAGGCCCCCTCCCAGTGGTCGAGCACCCCCACGTGGGACTCGACAGTGACGTCCAGCGTGTAGCGGCCAGGGGTCAGCCACGGGTGCCGTACGACGAGCCGGCCGGTGTTGGTGCCCCTCGCGTCGTACCACTGGCCCAGGAGCCGCGAGTCGCAGCGGGCCACGACCGTCCCGGCGTCGTCGTTGACCTGCACCGCCAGGTGGTACCCGCCGACGACGTCCTTGCCTGGTCCGACCTCGAGGTCGACGCAGAACTCGTCCCCGGAGCGCAGGTGGGTGGCCGGCATGGTCACCGAGACGACCCGTACCGCACCCGAGCCTGTGCGGCGCGACGGGTCACGCTGCAGCTGGGCGAACTTCGAGTACCCCTCCCGGTAGGCCTCCAGCGTCTCGCTGACACCGCCTTTGTAGGCCAGGTGCCCGCTGTCGAGGTAGATCGCCTGGGTGCACAGCGCCTGGACCGTCGCCAGCTGGTGGCTCACGTACAGCACCGTGCGCCCAGACTTGGCCAGGGCCCGCATCGTCTCGATGGACTTGGCCTGGAACTGCACGTCACCGACGGCCAGGACCTCGTCGACCATGAGGATCTCGGTCTCCAGGTGCGCGGCCACCGCGAAGGCCAGCCGCACGTACATCCCTGACGAGTACCGCTTGACCGGGGTCTCCAAGAACCGTTCGACGCCAGAGAACTCGACGATCTCGTCGTAGTGGCGCCGGATCTCGGCACGGGTCATCCCGAGCACCGCACCGTTGAGGAAGATGTTCTCCCTACCGGTCAGCTCGGGGTGGAAACCGGTGCCGACCTCCAGCAACGAGCCGACGCGTCCTCGGTACTCGATACGTCCACGGGTGGGTGCGGTGACCCGGGTCAGCACTTTGAGCAAGGTGGACTTACCTGCTCCGTTGCGTCCGACGATCCCCAGGACCTCACCTGGGGCGACGTCGAACGTGATGTCGTCAAGGGCGTCGAAAGTAGCCAGGCGTTTGGGGAACGGGTGGCGCAGCCAGCGCAGGAACGCGACCGCCGCGGTCGCAGTCGTCGGCTTGCCGACGCCGATCCTGTAGCTCTTGCCCAGTCCCCGAACGCTGATAGCTGGATCAGCGGAACTCACCAGGCAACCTTAAGGGCTCCGCCGGGGCTTGCGTGGACAACTCGGGCATATCCACCGGTGTGCCCCAGCGTGGGACACCGTAAACGGCGAGGGCAGCCGACCACAGCGCTGCGACGATCGCCACCGCTGCCAGCGGGTCGGCAGGCCGGTGGGCGTAGGTCACGACGTTGACCGTCGCCTCGGCCACCACCACCGTGACCAGGACCGCTGCGACGTGCCAGTCCGGCCGGGCAGGCCCGGCGACCAGACCGTCCCAGCGCGAACCCGCCCGGCGCAAGAACAGCACCGCCCCCACCAGCGCGACGGTGAACGCCATGTGGTTGGACGGCAAAGTGTTCTGGTCGCCGTAGTCCATGTCAGGGCGGGTCAGCAGCACGTCACGCAACGCCATGGCCGCCACGATGGTGACCCCCAGCACCACCGCGACCACCGCGACCAGCGAACGTCGTACCCACCACACCACCACGCACAGACGAAACACAACGATGAGCAGGACAAACGGCAAGAACATCCGCAACATGACGGCCAGGTGGCGCACAGGCCGATTGTGGGTGGCCCACCTCTGCAGCAGCTCCTCGTCCAGCTGCTGGCCCCCGGACGTGCGGACCGCCAGGTAGTAGACCCCGACCGCGACAAGCGTCCACAGCACCGTCAGCGCGACCCACACCAGCCTCTGGCGGGTCGGTATGTTGCGCTCCATCTGCTGATCCTCTCCGATGACGGCGCCAAAACCCACATCGCTGGTCGTCGTGCACGTCCGTGGACGACGGCGGTGCCCACAGCGGCAGGCGGTGACACGGCCGTTCAGCCTACGACGAACAACCGGCCGTCGGTGCCAGTGTCGATGGCACCATGGCCCGCGTGACTCGGGTGGCGGCTGTCGACTGTGGGACGAACTCGATCCGGCTTTTGGTGGCCGACGTCGCCGACGGCACGCTACGTGACGTCGTGCGGCGCTCCGAGGTGGTCCGGCTCGGCCAGGACGTGGACCGCACCGGCCGCCTCGCCCCCGAAGCCCTGGCCCGGACCCTGGACATGACCAGGCAGTACGCGGCACTGTGCGAAGAGCTGGGAGTCAGCGTGGTCCGGTTCGTCGCCACGTCGGCCACCCGCGACGCGTCCAACCGCACCGAGTTCGCCGCGGGGGTGCGCGCCGCGCTCGGTGTGGACCCGCAGGTCGCCTCTGGCGACGAGGAGGCGCAGCTGTCGTTCCGCGGTGCTACGAGCGTGCTGGGGCGTGCCAAGGAGGCGCACGCCAAGCAGGCGCCGTACTGCGTCGTAGACCTGGGCGGTGGGTCCACGGAGATCGTCGTAGGAACCACCTGTGCGGACGCGGCATGGTCGATGGACGTCGGCTCTGTGCGTATCACCGAACGCCACCTGCACTCCGACCCGCCCACACCCGAAGAGACCGCCGCCGCCACCTCGACAGTCGACGCAGCCATCGACGAGGCCCTGGCCCACGTCGACGTCACTGGTGTGCGCACCCTCGTGGGCCTGGCTGGTTCAGTCACCTCGGTCACGGCCCACGCCCTGGGCCTGGGCACCTACGACCGCTCGGTCATCGACGGGGCGCAACTGACCGTCGAGCAGGTCCTGGCCTCGTGCGACGACCTGCTGCACGCCAGCCAGGCCCGGCGTGCAGCCCTGGGGTTCATGCACCCCGGCCGGGTCGACGTCATCGGCGCAGGCGCCCTGGTCTGGTCACGCGTGGTGCACCGGGTCGCGCAGGTCTCGGGCGTGCACCACGTGGTCACCTCCGAGCACGACATCCTTGACGGCATCGCCTTGTCCCTGGCGTGAACGCTAGATTGGCTCCGCGCGGCCCCCGTAGCCCAACTGGCAGAGGCAACCGGCTTAAAACCGGTCCAGTCCCGGTTCGAACCCGGGCGGGGGCACGTCGTTTGGGTCAACCGGGCTGGTGGGGCGCGGTACCGTAGAGGCAGTCACGACGGCCCCATCCACTCCCACTGCCGTGAGGAAGCCTGATGAGCAACCCGGTCTTCAACAACAGCCCCGTCTTCGGTGACTCACGCAACCCCAAGGTGCGCCAGGGCCGCCAGCAGATGGCCGCTGACCCCGGGTGGGGCACGCCCCCGCCTGGCTACCAGCACGGGCCCCAGTACCAGGCCGCGCCGTACGGCACTGGCGCGCCGACGATGGACGCCGCGTCGCTGGAGTCGATGTACGGAGCGCCGTCGGCGACGAACGTGCAGATGCGCCGTATGACCTACGACGACGTCGTGATGAAGACCGGCGGGCTGCTGGCGCTGCTGGTCATCGTTGGGGCGGTGGCCTACTACCTCACCCCGCAGGTCGGCCTGGGCCTCATCTGGGGCGGGATGATCGCGGCCCTGGGCCTCGGACTGGTCAACGCTTTCAAACGCGAACCCAGCCCGCCGCTGATCATCGCTTACGCCGTTGCCGAAGGTGTGTTCCTCGGCGGGGTCAGCTACCTGTTCCAAGAGATCTACGTCGGTGGGGCCGACGTGCAGCCGATCGTCTTGCAGGCGGTCCTGGCGACGCTCGCGACATTCGGCGTGACCTTGGCGCTGTTCCGTTCCGGCAAGGTCCGGGTGACGCCAAAGTTCACCCGGTGGCTGATGATCGCGATCGGTGGCTACGCGCTGTTCTCGCTGCTCAACTTCGTCTTGTCGTTCTTCATCGCCAGCGAGGGCTTCGGCCCGCTGCGCAACGGTCCCGTGGGGATCATCGTCGGGCTGGTGGCCGTTGGTCTGGCTGCGGCCAGCCTCATCGTGGACTTCGACGGGATCAAGCGTGGGGTAGAGATCGGCGCCCCGGCGAAGTACTCGTGGACCGCGTCGTTCGGCCTCCTCGTCACCCTGGTGTGGCTCTACTTCGAGCTGTTGCGCCTGCTCGCGATGTTCGCCGGCAGGGACTAGGGCGTGTCTCTTAACCCCCCGTGCGAGCGCGGCGTGTCCGGTGCGTGCGCTGGCAAGGCGACGGAGAAGAGCAGCACTGGAGGTGCTGCCGACGACGGCAACGCCGCCAGCGTGCGTGCCGGGCGCGTCGCGGCGTGCGGGGGGTTAAGAGACACGCCCTAGGAGACTGCTGAACAAGGCCGTCGTCTTGATGCTCTGGTTGGCCGGGGCGAGGGGGCGTCGTGGTTCGGGTGGGGCTGGTCGTCGGTGGGGTGGGCGGCTGGTGGGTGCCGCTGGGCC
>Ga0123354_10000048_pt1 | contig 91660 bp, 82 predicted proteins | sample TergutLab28metaG_2_FD_97872 | JGI IMG/M metagenome (GOLD analysis project Ga0123354, IMG submission 97872) | Labiotermes labralis P4 segment gut microbial communities from Petit-Saut dam, French Guiana - Lab288 P4 | ecosystem: Host-associated > Arthropoda: Insects > Digestive system > Gut ... | reverse complement strand
GTCGTCTGAAAGACTTCCGCCGCGTCGCCACCCGTTACGACAGACAGCCTTACACCTTCATGGCCGCTGTCTTCCTCGCTTCCATCGTTGCTTTCTGAATCTAGTTTATGAGTCTATACCCTAGATCTTCCCGTTCGTCACCTTGGCCCGCACCCCATGTTTCCGGCGGCCATGGACTTTGCCAAGCTGCCGAAAGGGGCGGTCGGCTTCCCCATCCCGCCAGCAAGGCCCTTGCAGACTGCTCAGAAAGCGGATGATTATGTGTTCTTGCCGCCCGCTGCTTAGGGGATAAAAGCGCCGTATCAGTCGTTAATGTGGACACTTTCGTATTAAACTATCTTGGTATACAAGCCGCTGATATAGCTTTTGTTGTGGTAGATCCAGTGTTTTCATGAATGAGCGCAGGCGGCGGTGCAACATCAAGTTCTCGTGCAAGAGCTAACAAGTCAGCAGTTAATGCCGTACTTAATGGAACACCATCACGCTCTCTTTCTTGTTGAAGGGTACGCATTCTGTCTCCGGCGAGACGAAGTGGCCTGGTCGGATCTGCAGGAGATGATGAACGCACGAAATCGATATATTTTCTCGCTTGAGATTGTATATGATCAAGCCCTGCAAAAAATCTGGGATTCCAGAAAACGAACACGGAATTATTCGCAACCTTTACACCGGAAGGCGCTGGAGGTGCGTATCCGCCTGATAACCCAGCCACAAGCATATCAATGAACATTGATAATGCGAACCCCTTATGTTCTTGACCGCCGCCCATCGGCATGATGCTCCCGGACGGGAAAGAAAAAAGAACCCCAGGATCAAGCGTCATTTTCCCGTCAGCATCTTTAATGCAATATGGGGAAACTGAAGTGCCTTCCAAATAAGCTAATCTGACCTTTCCATATGCGATAGAGCTTGACGACATGTCGGTGAGGAAAACTTCTCCCTCTGGTAAAGGAATGGCAAAAGCCAAAGGATTTGTGCTGGTCACAGCTTTTTTCCCGCCAGGTGGGGCAACACAGAAAAATCCTCCGTTATCATTAACGAGCATAAGTCCGGGATATCCTGCCTTCGCGACTATTTCAACCCATTCTCCCAAACGTCCAACGTTTCCGCAATTCAGCAACGTCGCGCAAACAACAGCATTATCATCCAATTTGGCCCGTAATTTATTGAGCAACGGAGGGATTACAATCGGCCCTGTTCCGTGTTGTCCATCGACCATAATACTATTTGCTGTTTCTTGAATTGTTTGAGGTTTGACCCCACTCACGGTTGACCCTTTTCTAAGATCTTTAATGTATCCTCGCATTCTTGTTAGACCATGTGAACTATGTCCTGTCATTTCAGAAAGTGTAAGGCTGGCAGCAATAGCTGCTGCTTCTTCATCCGTAAAGCCACTTTTGGCTAGCAAGGAGGAAGAGAAGGCTTTCAATGTTTCAACATTAACGATTTTCATAGTTAACAATGTCCTGAATGATGGTTGATGATTTTGTAAAAAAACCTGTGACATTAAAACAGAAATTATTATTTTGGCTTATTAGAGTCCATCCTGAGAGTTTATGAAGGATTATCGAGCTTGCGAAGCTATGTAGTTTAGGGGGAGAGGTTTTCACGAGTACCAATGCGGGTTGTGTTGTCGGGACGATTGACGTCGAAGAATTTTTCGACCTGCTGGAAAAAAGTGGTGCAGTCTTTAAGTGGCGTAGCGATGGGGATACGAAAAACAGAAGGATATCCGAAGATGCTTCCGCTCAGGACCTGAATTCCCTCTTTTTTCAGCTCGTTTTGTATGTGATTTTCGTCTTCCTTGTTTTTAATTGCTGGATTGTTAAGACCAAAGAATATTCCAGCTTTTGGCTTTATCATGTTTGGGAAAAGTAAAGGATGATTTTTTTCAGCATACTCAAAGATAACCTGGGCGTTTGCTGCCATTTCGGTGCACAACTTTTGCCGGCGCTGTTCAAAAAAATCTGAACTGAGCACAATATTGACTAACCGCTGGCTTACTGTTGAAAGGTTAGAAGTGAGTGCGCTTAAAATTGGAGCAACACGTTTCTTTTCTTTATCTGGGCAAACTAAAAAACCAAGACGCCACCCTGCAACGCCGTGGGATTTTGATAGGCTGCCGACAATCCACAACCTATCGATTAGGCCATTATCCTCTGGCAGTTTGAAATGCGCCTCATCTGAGGGGTCGAATAACGTATCTACATATACGGTATCATAAATAAGATGGGCCTGGCTTGAAAGAGTACTCATGAGAAGATGTTCTAGAACTTGCTTTGGTTGAATATACCCCAGCGGGTTATTCGGATTATTGAATATCACTGCCGATGTATTAGCATCTTTCGCTGCCGTGAGCATGTGTTCGCTGTCAAGAAGAGGATGCGTTGCAGCTTGTGTTTTGATCTTTCCGCCGTGAACCATTCGAATTTGATTAGGGTATTTATAATAGTATGGCGTTTGTATATAAACAGAACCCCCTTTTATCTGTTTAATAGCTCCCAAGGCCACACATAGAGCCTGATCCGCTCCGTTTGTTAAAAAAACTGTCTCCGGTTTTATGGAAGCACCGACAAGTCGCCCTATGTAACGTCTGACTTTTTCGCGAACAGCATGCAATCCGCCTGTCTCTGAGTAATTTACTTCAGACAATAACTTTGATATAGACAGATCCTCTATTTTTTTGACGTCAATTTGTTCGTTAGGAACATATAGCAAATCTATCATTTTATTTTTTCCTACGGTTTTTCCTCAAAAAATGACAACCGCGACTTTTCCAAGAATTCTTTTTTAGGAAGAGCCAAAAAGGCTCCGCGCTTGACAGCTTTTATTTTTCTATCTTTGACAAAGAACTCTACAGGCTCTCCCACGCTGCCGTATCCGGATATCTTGTGGGTTTCGAAGAAACCGTCTTTCCTGCGAAAGAATACGATAGATTCATCCCCGAATGACCAGTCTAGTATTGGCAAGTAAAGAGCCTTATTTTTTCCCAAAACATAAACACCTACCCCCCACCAATTCATTAAAGGAGGGGACACGAGAAGGCTTGACATCTCGTTTTCGGAGAATGTTTCCTCAATCTTAAGAAAGATGCGGCCAAAGGATTTGATCGCCGCCATCGAAATGGAGGCGCTGGTGTTGGCGACAAAACCGAAAACGTAATCCGTTTGATTCCACAGCCTTGTTTGAGATGTGAAGCCAGGGAATCCGCCTGAGTGTCCACAGAACAGACCGCAGTCTGTTTGATGAAAGGCTGTTCCCAAGCCATAAAGTTCTTGTGTCGCGTTTTTGATCGGCCAATTGAGATTGCGAAGCTCCCGCCTACTTTCTTCTGAAATCATATAACCGTCAAGATAGAGCCTCTTGACGAGGAGCGTTGAGCTTTCGATATTGCCGCATAATCCTGTCGCGGCGGCCAAAGCATGCGTTGGGACATGTCGGAAAGCCTTTCTTTCCCCCTCATAGAATCTTTTTGAATAGCCTGACGCATATTTTTCTTCTTGGTCTGAATCATAATCAGGTGTCAGTGCCAGATCCTTGTTTTTCACAAGAATGATGTCATTGACAAGGACCCTGTAGGGTTTGTTAAAAATCTTTTCAAGCACAAGAGCGAAAAGACTATAACCAAAATTGGAATACTTCGTTTCCGTATTCGGCGCATAAACGAGACGAGACCGGAGAATCTCCGCCTTAAGTTCATGTGCCGACGGGAATGCCCTCTCAAGACTCCAATAACTACCATCCGTTCCGTCCCCTAAAATCCCAGCGCGATGTGTCAGTAAATCACGGAGTGTGATTTGCTGATAACGTTTGTCCACATGCCGTTTAAGCCATCCGAGATGCTGAGCCGCTGTGTCAGAGAGAGATAGCTTCCCGCTTTCCTGCAGTACAAGGGCGAGCGCAGCAGTAAGCATCTTACTGTGTGAAGCGAGGTGTCCCCAATGAGACGTGGTATATTTGTGCCGGCTTTCAAGGCAGGCATAACCATAAGCTTTGCTAAGGAGAACTTTTTCTCCCTTGCGGATGCAGACCTGAAATCCAGGGACATCAAAATGGGTTGCCCCATATTGAAGCCAAAAATCAAGGAGCCTCACCACAATCCGGTCTTTTGTCGTTTGATTTGGCATCCTTCCTCCGGTCAATCAGTTATCTATACGAGCGATTACCCTACTACAAAGTTTATAATCTTGTTAGGGATATGAATTACTTTTTTTACGTTTTGCCTCTCTAACAACTTAGCTGTGTTCGGATTCTCATTGATTAACGCCATGATCTCATCCTTGTCCATTCCATGTTCAACGTCCAACGTTGCACGCAGTTTGCCATTGATTTGTATAGGTAACTGCATCCGATCCTCTTTCGTTAGGTCCGGGTCATACGCGGGCCATGACGCATAAGCGACGGATCCTTTATTGCCAAGATTTTCCCAACACTCTTCCGCGATGTGCGGAGCAAAAGGGGCGATCATTCTGACAAAAACAGAGACATCTTCTTTCGTGTGCTGCCGTTTGCACAACTCATTTGAGGCTTCCATAAGGCGACTTATAGCAGTGTTAAGGTTCATTTCCTCAATATTCTGAGTTACTTGCTTTATCGTGCGGTGCATAATCTGTTCAAGCTTAGAGTCTGTTTTTTCAGCGAAGTTCTTTCTGCTGGCAAGCTGATAAACTCTTTCGAGAAATCTATGGGGTCCGACTATATGTTCGTCTTGCCAGACTCCCCCTTTGTCAACGGGGCCGATGAAAGCTTCAAAGATGCGGAGGGTGTCAGCCCCATAGCGGTCAATAACGTCATCCGGACGGACAACATTATATCGACTCTTTGACATCTTTTCGACTTTCGTATCTAGAGGAAGTTTTCCTTCCTTTGTTACCCAACCGTTTTCTGTCTCTTCAGCATCTTCCGGGTAATGGTAACGTCCTTGAGAGTCGCGGAAACTCCTTGCCGTAATCAACCCTTGATTGACCAGCTTCTTAAATGGCTCAGAAGTAGAAACAAGTCCCAAATCATAAAAAACTTTATGCCAAAACCGTGCGTACAGAAGATGCAGTGTCGCATGTTCAACGCCTCCGATATAAAGATCAACAGGCATCCAATGGCGTTCTTTTTCTTGAGACCAAGGCCTGTCAGCATTATGAGGATCGCAGAACCGAAGAAAATACCAAGAGGAACCGGCCCACTGTGGCATCGTATTGGTTTCTCGCACGGCAAGCCGTCCGGTATGTGGATTTGTTGTCTCGGCCCAGTCCCGACAGCTCGCAAGTGGTGTGATTTCCCCTCGGACGCTTTCCCAATTCGTTAGCATGGGAAGCTGCACCGGAAGGTTTTCATCAGGAACGGGATTGATGTTTCCGTTTTCGTCATACAAGAAAGGAAATGGTTCCCCCCAATAACGCTGACGGCTGAAAAGCCAATCACGCAGGCGGTAAGTCGTATGAGGACTTCCGCGATCGTTATCGACAAGCCACTTGGTAATTTTTTGCTTTGCTTCTTCCGTGTTAAGTCCGTCCAAGAAACCAGAATTGATGTGAAGGCCATCACCCATCCATGCTGCCTTCTGAACATCACCGCCGGAGACGACCGGAACGATAGGAAGGTTATGCTGACGCGCGAACGCATGATCTCTTTCATCATGTGCCGGGCAACCAAAAACGGCTCCCGTTCCATAGGTCATAAGAACATAATCGGATATCCAGATTGGAATAGCCTTACCGTTAGCTGGATTGATAGCCATAGCTCCGGTGAAGACGCCGGTTTTCTGTCCAGCGGAAGCAAGCCGATCCCTTTCAGATTTCTTTTGAGTTTCTTCTACATATTGCCGGATGCGATCTCTTGCTTCTGGAGACGTAATTTCTGCGATAAGCGGATGTTCAGGGGCAAGAACGCAATATGTTCCCCCAAATAGCGTATCAGAGCGTGTCGTGAAGACATCAAAGGCTGATGTTGTGTTTTCAATCTGGAAAGACACAAGAGCGCCTTCGGAACGTCCTATCCACTGCCTTTGCATTTCCTTGACGCTATCCGGCCAGTCAAGACTTTGCAAGTCATCAACTAACCTGTCGGAATAAGCCGTTATTTTAAGCATCCATTGCTTCATAACACGCTGTTCGACGGCATCTCCAGTTTCAATATAAACGCCGTCCTTCACTTCTTCGTTAGCCAAAACCGTTCCAAGAGCAGGACACCAATTGACGGGCACGTCAGCTTGATAGGCAAGACCTTTTTCATAAAGCTGTTTAAATAGCCACTGTGTCCATTTGTAATAAGATGGGTCTGTTGTCGATATTTCTCGTTCCCAGTCATAGCTCAAACCGACGCGCGAAAGCTGTTCTTTGAAAACGGCAACGTTTCGAGCCACTAGGTCGGCGGGATGGATGTTTTCTCTAGAGGCTTGCCTCTCCGCAGGAAGGCCGAATGCATCCCACCCCATGGGGTGCAGAACGTTAAAACCTTGCATTCTTTTATATCGTGCGACAACATCACTTGCGACGTATCCCTTTAAATGACCGACGTGGAGACCTTGCCCTGATGGATAGGGAAACATGTCAAGGATATAATATTTAGGCTTGGCTTTGTCCTCTTGGGTTAAGAACGTTCCATTCTCTTCCCATGCCACGCGCCATTTTTTTTCTATTTCTTTAAATGGATAGATCATTTACTTTTCCTTTCAAAAATTCCCTGTATCCCCTTGCATTGACAGTTTATTTACATCCACCTTTAAGGGTATCGTGGATAGGCCATTGTTTAGGGTGCCTTGCTAACCTGTTTTTAGCAGCTTTTCTATCAAAAAAGCAACAAAAAGCCTTTGAAATAGCGTTACATATTAACGCTGTCTCTTTTGTATCCCCATCTCCCACGGAAAAACGCAGAAATGGGGGGACCTCATCTGGCACTTCCGTTATAGCAGCAACGCGGAATGTCGAAAAACCAAAACTTGTACCCCGTGTAAAAGGAAGACCTTTAACCTTGCAGTTTTTAAAGATATTGTCTATTACCTCATTGTAATTACTTCTATTGTTTAGGGTAGCGTCTTTCATTGTTACAGCAACTAGTCCCCCGCCATGAGACCATCCCAAACTTTCCCATTCTGAGGGAAAGGCTACACAAAGTTTATCAGACAGGTTTTTGTTAATTAGTAGGGTTGCATAGAGAGTTTCAGCATTTTTTGTAAGTCGTGTCATTCTGTCTAGAAACTGTTTCCTGGAGTATTTGGGAAATCGCGTGAGGGCGTGTAGGTACATTACACCGCCAGTATTTCTTCGATGGTTTGAAATGCTTTCCGTTAATTGTTTCGGACAAACGACTGCGCCGGCCATTTGCAGATCTAGGCCGAGTTGAAGATATTTACTCCCGCTTTCATAATACAGGACTTTAGGGTGATGGGAACGGTTAAAAACGTCAAAAACATTGATGCCACCGGAGATAAGGGTTCCGTCAATGACAAGCCAACGATCAGACCAATCCATCCCTGTTAATTCAGAGGCAAATTCTTTGAGATCAATAGATGGCAAACATCCTAGATTGGCAAGCGGATCAATAAAGACAACATCAGCTTTTTTTTCGTTTGCTAAATCAATAATGTTTTTAGGAGACCAAGAAGCAGTACGAAAAAATGATGCGTTCTTAGTTAAGGACAGTTGCTCAAGTCCCTCAAAATAGATATAGGGCATGCTTACGATAACAGGCCGATCTGGAAGCGCATCCTTGAAAAGAAAGCTTTCAATCACTGAGAAAGCCGCTTGTCCGGAAGATGTTAAAAGGAGGGTTGTTGTCTGAGGGCTGTGACCAAGCGCCGAGGCAAGAATTTCCTCCCTTTCTTGAAGGTATAGGGAACCGTATCTGTCGTAGTTGGCCGAAACTGCGCCGTTTTCACTTGGAGAAAAAAACATGGGACATTGGCTTTGAGCATGGCTGGCGCTACTCCACGAAAGAGAGCCTCTTAGAAAAGAGAATTCTTGAAGCGCGACCCTCAATGCGTTGCGTTGCCTATTCGGATCGTGCGAATTGATGGCGTCGTCAATAAAACATTGAGAGAGATTTCTCTGCTTTGAGATGTGATTCAAAACAAAGTTGTCATCCTCAAGCTGCTGTTCAAGAACATACGCGGCCCTTTCTTTTAACACATTCGGTAAACTGGAAACATCTTCTTTCAGGGATTCAAGCAATTCTCTCCAAAGAAAATATTCATTAGCTATATTTGTGGACAAACTCCTTTTTGCCTCGGCATAACCGCGAAGCAAAACGTCCGTGCTTTTCTTCCTTGCGTCATCACTCATATTAAGTTTTTCATGCATCAGCGGAGATCATAAGGGTGTAATCGTCCGCGGGCCAACTCCAACTGGATTGCCTGTTTTAGCATTTTTCTATCCATAAACATACAGTTTGGTGCTTCATAGGTACCGTTCTTATGAGTACCTGCTCCTCCGCATCCTCCTCCGCAAAGTGGAAGTAACAAGCAGCTTGCGCATTGTTTCCAATTAAGCGGGTCTCTTTTCATCCATCTGTAGTATTCCGGCAATGGACCTGAAAAGCCATTCTTTGAGATCTGGCCGACTTGAAATTTTGGGTCTTCTTGTAAAAGCGCACACTTATAAACTCTTCCCTTAAAATCAATTACCGCACTCGATATACATGATGCTGTGCAATATAGATAAGCCGCAGGTGGAATCGTTGGAAAACGAAAACCCATTTTTTCAGCCTTAGCCCACAAAGACGGCATTGCATCTTTCACCTCTCGGCTTGTACAAACAGCATTATGGCTGCAGCTGGCTTCAGTCATATTTTGAACAGGGTAGAAAGATATAGAAGATGCTTCCAATCCTTCCAAAACAAGGCTTTTCATAAGAGGCTCTATATGTGTGAGATTGTTTTTGTCAAAGTTAATCCGAATAATGTAGGGAATGCCTGCTTCCTTTAATTTCTTTAATCCATCAACAGTCGCGCGAAACGAATTTTTCCTGTTTTTAAGGGGACGCATGGCATTATGAATTGTTTCAGGGCCATCCAATGTAACCTGAATATCTTTAATTGGATGTTCTGCTATCCAAGCAACTGTATCCTGATCTAGCAAAGTGCCGTTTGTATAAAAACGATAAGAAAGGTGCAGATTTTTGTTTTTTGCATAATCATCATAAAAACCGCATTCTTTTTCTAGAAGATCCTTACAAAGAAGAGGTTCTCCACCAAAAAAATCAATTTGTAACTTTGTGGATCTGTTTGATTCTACCATCTGTGTAACGAAATCTCTAATGCCAAGAGCAATTTCAGGCGTTAAAACACCCTGATTTTCGTTGTTTTTCTGGAAACAGTAAACGCACTCACAATTGCACGCACGAGTAAGTGTCAAGAAAATGTGGGTTTTATTACCGTTGAACTGAACAGCATGCCTTCGTAAATCCAAAATACTTTTCTCATCTACATCGTTCTCAATGACCATCCCCAAAGCCTTTAACTTGTCTAATTTAGTAACAGAAAATGGTTTCAGTTCTCCTTTCTTGAGAAGGTTTGTTTCTGAAGTGGACATTAAAACAATCGTATTGTTCAATGTATTATAGGTAGCAGCTGTTTGGCCTTCAATAGGTACAATCAGGTTGTAAAATGAAGTCTTCATGTTAATCCCTCAATGAAAAAGCTTAAGAAAAAGGCCGCACCATCTCTCCTTTCATTAACAAAAGATGGAGCGGCATAAGTTTAGCACATTGGAGCGGGGGCATCTGACCGTTGGCGACGCATTTGTCTAGATTTGTTGGGACGATTGGAGCGTCCTGCAGCGTCACGGTGACCTAAGCCCATATCCGCAGCATCACGATGACCTAAACCCATGTCTGCAGCGTCACGGTGACCTAAACCCATATCTGCAGCGTCACGGTGACCTAAACCCATATCCGCAGCGTCACGGTGACCTAAGCCCATATCTGCAGCATCACGATGACCTAAGCCCATATCCGCAGCATCACGATGACCTAAACCCATATCCGCAGCGTCACGATGACTCAAACCCGTGTATAATATTGTGCGTTTCATTCGATGGCACTCCTGTTTGTTAGAAGACACCAGAAGAACAACAGTCCTGTCCGGATGAGAAAAATCTCCCATGCCGAAACATTATCAACACCTACCTTTATTTCAAGGCCTTTTTTGATCTATCTATGCACTTTTGGCGGCTACCCTTTTTTTCAAGGGATTCATAGGCAGCATTTGGTGTTTTTATGCCTTATTTCCTTTAACGCCTCAACAATAGAATTAACATTATTAAGGTTAAGAATAGGATTCCGAAGTTCTTCCGATGAGATTTTTCTGGCATTCAATCGTTCTATCTCGGACCAAAGGTCGATTGAAATGTCCAACATTGCGTTCGAAAAGTTTTGCGCATGCTTAGGCGGTATTGTTGCCCAGCGGGTTGTCCCGAAGGGTTCGATGAAAGGAGCTTTTTTTACTGTTTTATGGTTATGCACTTCATCCACTACCAAGACCGTCCGACCTCCATTAGGGGTACCAACAACCAAATCTCTTCCGCAGACCTCATTAAAAACGTGTTCAAAATGATAAGCTGAAACAAGATTTATGTTTGCCGTAGAAAGATTTTCTTTTGCGGCCCCCGTGGATATGCCTGCAATTACACACTCAATGGAAACATCATATTCCGACAAAACATCGCGAATGTTGAGCATGGTTGTACCGAAAAAGACAATGTCGTCAAGCAATGCGATCTTCTGCCCTTTATGGGCAAGAGCTATTTCTCTAGCGGCATCGGCAAAAATGCCGACAGTTTGATCTTTCTTTGAAATGTCGCGGTTGTAGTGGATGAGTCCTATCGTTTTATAATCCAGACCAACTGCTTTTGTGATATCCAGGTAGTCAATTTTGTCCGAAAGAACCCCATTGATGGAATAAGTCCTATCTACAGCTATGATCGGGCTTGGAACGTTCGAACACAGTGTTCTTAGTTTATTTTTCACATCAGATTCTTTTACAATCTGAACGTTCGGAAAAATGTTCTCTAAATATTCAGCAATGCGCCATCCTACAGATTCCATGTAGGATGGACACGGCATCATGAGAGAAGAAGCTTTACCCCATTCCTCAAACAATCCCTCAATGTCAGGAGAAAAAACGAAAGGATCTTGATCAAAAGAGTTTACTCTGAATTTAGACATGTTTTGTTTTCTCTAAGTTAAAGAGCTAAGCTATTCTTCCAAGCATTTTGTTTTACTATTCTTTTCATGAAACTTCTCTTCTAAAGCGTCCCTTGATAATCTTACCACGATTAGCTTGATCGTCGATATAATTCGCCCATTCCTGCATCATTTGCTTGCGCTTTGTTAGGTGTTGGGCGCGGTTGTAGGCTTCGCCTAGGGGGCCGGCGGCTTTGTGGGCGAGTTGGGCTTCTATCACGTCGGGGTCGTAGTCGAGTTTTTCTCGGATGGTGGTGCGGGCGAGGGCGCGGAAGCCGTGGGCGGTCATGCGGCCTTTGAAGCCTAGGCGTTTGAGAGCCATGAGGACAGCACCGTCGCTCATGGGGTCTTTGGGGCGGATGGGGCTGGGGAAGACCCACGGAGTCTTGAGGTATTTGTATTCTTCGCGTTGCTCTTCCAGAAGGGTGATGGCTTGCTTTGAGAGGGGGACGAGGTGAGGGCGGCGCATTTTCATGCGTTCGGCAGGTATCGTCCAGAGTTTTTCGTTGAAGTTGAATTCTTCCCACTTTGCATAGCGCAACTCTCCAGGGCGGACGAAGGTCAGGAGGTTGAAAAGGATGGCGCGGCGCGTGCCGCCGAAGAGTCTTTGATCGTTGCGCTCGATAGCATGGAGGAGTTCGGGAATTTCCTTGCTGTCAAGGGCCGCAAAATGCGCTGTCTTTTTGGTCTTCAAGGCTCCTGCGAGGTCGGGGATGGGGTTGTTGGCACAGCGCCCTGTTTGGATGCCGTAGCGGAAGATTTGGCCGCATAGGCCTCTGATTCGCGCAGCTATTTCAAGAGCGCCTCTAGTTTCGATTTTCCGCAAGGTTCCGAGGATTTCAGGAGCGTCAATGCCGGATAGGGGGCGTTTGCCGATATAGGGGAAAACGTCCATTTCCAAGCGACGCATGACATTGGCTGCGTGGGCTTCGCTCCAGCCGCTATCTTTTTTGAGTTTGTGCCATTCGTGGGCGATGGCCTCAAAGGTGTTAGCGGCATTGCGAATAATTTCTTGGCGGTGTTCCTGCTTGGCGGCGGAAGGGTCGATGTTTTTGAGAAGATCTTTCTTGGCTGCGTCACGTTTTTCGCGGGCTTGCGCCAGTGTTACGAGTGGGTAGGGGCCAAGGGAAATGCGCTTTTCTTTGCCGAGATAGTAGTATTTGAGTCGCCATAGCTTGCCCCCTTTAGGGGTGACTTCAAGATACACGCCAGCGCCGTCAAAGAGTTTATAGGTTTTCTCTTTGGGTTTAGCGTTCCTGACGGCTGTGTCGGTCAGCTTCATCTTGCCCCCATATTTTTAGGTTTGCCCCTAATCATGCCCCTAAGAATTGTGGCTGTGGGCGAATGAAGGCATTTTAGCATAAACCGGAATGAACGGAAAGCCTTTAATTTATTGGCATTTTGTGAACATCTGCGGGCGCAAGAGAATAACCGCGAACAAATCTTTGGAGGCACGGGCCGGAATCGAACCGGCATTGACGGATTTGCAGTCCGCTACATAGCCATTCTGTCACCGCGCCTAACAATCAAGTTTCGGCACCTTATTATATTTTATGGGCAAAGGAAATGGGGAAAATGGCGGAGTTTTCCCTATTTTAGCATCACCATCACGGGGACGTGGTCGCTGGGGGTGGGCCAGCCTCGGGCTTCTTTTAGGATTTTTTGGGTGCTTAGGCGGGGTTTGAGGTCGGGGGTGATCCAGATGTGATCCAGACGGCGGCCTCGGTTTGAGGCTTGCCAGTCATGGGCGCGGTAGCTCCACCAGCTGTAGAGTTTTTCTTCCTCGGGCACAAAATGGCGCACGGCGTCCACCCATTTATTAGCCTGCGCCAGTGCCTTGAGTTTTTCGACTTCAATGGGGGTGTGGGAGACGACTGTCAAAAGCTGTTTATGCGACCACACATCATTTTCAAGTGGTGCGATGTTGAGGTCGCCGACAAGGATTTGTCCGTGGTGCGGTGCCTGAGCGGATTTCCAGAAACTTGTGATCTCATCAAGGAAGGCGAGTTTATGGGCAAACTTAGGGTTAATTTTGGGGTCGGGGTCATCGCCGCCCGCAGGGATATAAAGACAATGAATTGTTGGCCCATCTTCCAGCGTTGCAAAGATATGGCGGCAATCCTGCTTTCCATACCAGCTTTTAATTTGCAGGTCTTTTAAGGGTTTTTTGGAAAGGATGGCCACGCCATTATAGCTTTTCATGCCGTGAAAATGCTGGTGCGCAAAGCCCATCTCTTTAAGCGCCTGCGCGGGAAATAAATCATCAGGGGTTTTGGTTTCCTGCAGGCACAAAACATCCGGCGCTTCTTTTGTGACGAGCTTTTTAATCAGCGCCAATCTCAAGCGCACCGAGTTTATATTCCATGTGGCGATTTTTAACATCAGCGCCTTGTCTGTCCCGGGTAGGGCTGATTGCGTTTGGGCGAGACAAAAACAAAAGTGTTTTTAGGGAAAGTCACATCGGTCTGGATATTTTCAAGCTGCACGCCTGTTATATTGCCTTGCGCATCCAGAACGCGCCATTGGCGCAGAACCACGGGGCCGTCTTCAAAGATAAGCGTAAGCGTGCCTTCGTCAGGATTTTCACGGCTGGTCAGCGTGATTTCGACGTGATTTTTGGTGCGGTTAAAGCCTGTTAAAATCACGTCATCATGAAAATTAATGGGATCGCGCAAAAGAAACGAGGCCGGGCCTGATGAGAGAGGGAGGCTTGTCTGGCTTTGGATCTCATCGTCCCACATATGGATGAAGCGTCCGTCCGCCACGAGAAAATCCCGATCAGGCGGGCGGTAGGTGATGCGCATTTTCCCCGGGCGCGCGATGGCAAGATCGCCGTAACGTATCGCGCCGTTGCTATTGGCCTGCACAAAATGGGCCTCAATGTTTTTTAAGCTGTTCAGATAGAGCTTAAGCCGCGCCACGTCATTTTGCTGGGCGGGGGTGAGCGTGAGGGCGTCCGCTTTCCCGCTTTGCGGGGCGACGGTAAGGAGTAGGGCCAAGATCAGGATATATTTTTTCATGGCGCCTAGATTGGGCAGTAATTGTGGCAAAGACAAGGAGGTTTTTGAAAGTTTTTAAGGCCTCTTGACAGAAATGGCGGGGTTTTTCTATGATGAGGAAACCCTTAAAGGAGCATGCTTTATGATGCAGCTGTGTTGTTGTCGTTGTTGTTAAAAAAGAGCCGCTTGAAGGCGGCCACTTGCCTGCAACGCTTACACACAAAGGGGTCATCATGAATAACAAAGCTGCTTCTCTCTCAAACTTTTTTCCTTCCTATCAGAATGGCTCTTTTCACCAGAGCGGGGACGTCCCTGTTTTCTGGCAGAAATTGCGGTCTTTTGCGCGCGCGCAGCAGGGGGAAGATTTTTCGCCTTTGGTTGCGGTGGCGCTGGGGATCGTGACGGATTCAGAAACCATGGCGCAGGGGCTTGCGCGCACGCTGGCGCGGCTGGCGCTTGAAGGGCAGGAAGCGCGCGCGGCGCTTGAAACCTTGTTTGCGGATGTTTATGTCAAGGAACCTGCGCTTTTGGCGCTGGCGCTTGATGATCTCCAAGCGGTTTTGGAGCGTGATCCGGCGGCTTTGGAGCCTTTGTCGCCTTTTCTTTATTTCAAGGGTTTTCATGCGCTGCAGACTTATCGTCTTTCGCATGCGCTTTGGCGGGCGGGCCGTTTGCAGGATGCTCTCTATCTTCAATCGCGTTCTTCGCTTTTATATGCGGTTGATATTCATCCTGCGGCGCGCATGGGGCGCGGGATTATGCTGGATCATGCCACAGGCCTTGTGGTGGGCGAGACGTCCGTGGTGGGTGATTGTGTTTCGCTGCTTCACAATGTTACGCTGGGCGGCACAGGGAATACCGTAGGCGATCGCCATCCTAAAATCGGGCGTGATGTGATGATCGGCGCCGGCGCTTCTGTGCTTGGAAATATCAAAGTCGGCGATGGCGCGACCATCGCGGCGGGGAGCGTGGTACTTGAAGATGTCGCCGCCTTCACCATTGTAGGCGGCGTTCCGGCAAAGCCTTTGGGGCCGAGCAAGACGGATAAACCCGCGCGTGAGATGGATCAAGGCGTGTTTTAAAGGGGGAAACGTATGCAAGGCTTGAAAAGCGGCGTTTTGGAGGGCTCTGTTCACATGTTCCCTGAAAAATTAAAAGCGGGTGATGAAGTTCGGATTGTTGCGCCTTCGTTGTCGTATAAAATTATTGGTCAGGATATACGGGGCTTGGCTAAGGAACGGCTTGAAAAATGGGAATTGGTTGTTTCTTTCGGAAAAAATGTAGAAAGCTGTAATCAGTTTGCCTCTTCTTCCATTTCTGAGAGGGCGCAGGATTTGCACGATGCTTTTTCGGATAAAAATGTAAAGGCGGTGTTCGCTGTTATCGGCGGGTTTAATTCCAACGAATTGCTGCCTTATCTTGATTATGATCTCATCAAAAACAATCCCAAGTTTCTTGTCGGCTATTCTGATATAACGGCCTTGTTGAATGCGATTTATACAAAAACAGGGCTTGTGACTTATTGTGGGCCGGCATTTTCCACGTTAGGGATGAAAAAAGGAGCAGAATATTGTTTGGATTATCTGCATGAGATTTTGTTTAGCGCAGCGACCATTGATTATAGGCCAAGCTCTCAATGGAGTGATGATCTGTGGTATCTGGATCAGGAAAACAGAAACTTCCATGATACAAAGGGGCCCGTTGTTATCAACGAAGGCACAGCGCAAGGCCGCTTGATCGGCGGTGAAATGACAACATTGCAGCTGCTGCTGGGGACGCCCTATATGCCTTCTTTGGCTGATACGATTTTAGCGCTGGAGGTCACCGATATCCCGCCGGATAATGCCTTGAAACTTGTTACGCGTGTTTTGGAGTCACTCACGCAACAGGCGCGTTTTGATGGGGTGAGGGGGATTATTTTAGGGCGTTTTGAGCGTATGTTGAAAATCGACACGCAACAATTTGTCGATATGGTCAAAAGTCATGAAAGATTAAAAGGCATGCCAGTCGTGTGCGATATGGATTTTGGCCACACATTCCCCATGATAACCCTGCCTGTTGGTGGGCGTGTGGGGCTAAATGCAGCCTATGAAGAACTGGGGTTTAGAATCTATCAAGATTAAAGCGCAGGTTGATCGGGCTGTATAATCTGGCGGCGGAAGCAGCCATGATACAACTATTCTCTTGGAATTAAACTCTAAAAGTCCCTGTTAGCAGGGAATTTTAGCCAAAATCAGGCCTGATAAGCACCCCTGCTGAAGGAAATTCTCTAACTAAGCTTTTGGTATGGCTGGAAAAATCCTTGGAACAAAGCTAAACTTAGCTGAATCGATACAGGGAATTTTATCATCCATGCAGAGAATGCAATATGCTTTACGCGAGAGACCCAGAGGACGAAGGATGGCAATTTGATATTTGTGCCGTACAGAGGCTTTTTCCCAACGAGTCTTTTTCAAGTGACCAATGGGATGAATTTATAAACGAGTTGCAGGACGCTAAAGCGGCGTGGTGTCGGGATAAAAAGAAAAAGAGCTTCAGCCCGTCAGAAGCTCAAAAAGCATCCAAGCATATTGCAAAAGCAAGGATGTCTCTCAGTAATCTGTACACATCAGAGGATTTCCAATTTGAGCATAAGTTATCATATCAAAAAATCTCGTCCGATCCCTATCACGCATATTTTGAAGATATGGCCAGACTCGAACTTCTGGAAAAGTTTCTTGCCAAACTCGGCGAAGAAAAACTAAAGCGTGGACCGAACCGAACCCCGATCGGGATGTTTATATATCAACTGTGCGAAGCCTATGTTTCTCTGACAGGGAAGGACGTGACGCACAATCCTTACGATGAAACAAACCATTATGTATCCAAGAGCGTATCACCCGCAGGGAAGATTATCACAAAACTGGCGAAGATACTGGTGTCTGATGACATTAGGGATACACAGGTCGCTACAGTTTTACGGTTTTACGTTCAGGAAAAGGGGCAGACCCCGACTCGCAAAGATTAAGACAATTTCCCCCGAAACTCGGTAAGTGCTTTCCTGCGCATCCAGTGGCTAAATCCTCCTAACCCTTGGATATGGAGGCAGCCTTGACCGAACCCACTTATTCATTACCCCGTTTTCTCCAGCAATCGTTCCTTTCCGACCTCCAAAGGAACATAAGGCCTGTCGCAATCGCAGGCATCAAACCCTACGACAGAACCTTACGAAAACACCCCAGCGCCCAAAAATCCGCCATGATGGGCAATTTGCAAAGGTTCGGTCAGGTCGTGCCTATCCCTTTGAAAAGCGATGGGGTCATTATCGACGGCCATCTGGTTTTTGAAGCCATAAAAGAATTAGGGGCTACGCATATACTGGGCATTTACGTTAACCACCTCTCAGAGGCCGAGATTAAAGCCCTGCGGATAGCTTTAAACAAACTTAGCGAGGCTACTGTCTGGGATGATGAACAGCTGGTGATTGAACTGGCGGAAATCGTCGAGGCCGAAATTGATCTGGAGATTGTCGGCTCAGATTCCATCGAGCTGGATGTTCTCAGCGAACGCTGTCTCTCCTCTCAGGAACAGGAAGACCCTCCCTTGCCTGAGGTCGCACCGGATTATCAGCCTGTATCGCAAAAAGGCGACATTTGGGTTCTTGGCGACCACCGTTTGATATGTGGCGATGCTACCGATCCGCTGACCTACCAACAGCTATTGGGGACGGAACATGTCCGCATGGTTTTTACAGATCCCCCATACAACGTAAGGATAAACGGCCATGTCAAACGCAAGATATGAGACTCATCGGGAATTTGTTCAGGGGTCTGGTGAGTTATCTCCCTCAGAACACATCAGGCTTCTGCGGGATTCAAAGACCTGTTTTATCCCCTTTCTTGAAGATGGCGCTATCGTCTTTGAGTGTATGGATGCCCGCCATATTCCAGAAATCATGGCTTCCGCCGAAGGTTTGCTGGCTTTCAAACAGCTTTGCGTATGGATCAAGGATCGCGCAGGCATGGGCAGCTTCTACCGCAGCCAGCATGAGTTGGTTTTCGTGTTTAAGTACGGAAACGGTCCGCATATCAATAACTTCGGCCTTGGCTCTCGCGGGCGTTATCGCACAAATGTCTGGTCCTATCCGGCTATTCGCGACAAAAGGAGGCAAAAATGACTGAGAATATTCCAAAACACCCCACCCGAAAGCCTGTCGCCATGGTCATGGACGCTATTATGGACTGTTCAAATCGTGGCGAAGTCATCCTCGACCCGTTCGCGGGCAGCGGAACCACGCTGATTGCTGCTGAACGCACAGGCCGCAGGGCGAGGCTTATCGAGCTTGATCCCGTTTACTGCGACCTCATCATAAGCCGCTGGGAAAGGGTTTCGGGGCGCAAGGCGCTCTTGGCTGATGGACGTACCTTTGATGAAGTTCGGAAAACCCGTCAAGAAGACCATGGGTGTCCTAGGGAGAACCTGCCATGAATGAGGACTTTAACGACTATGATGCTGAGACTGAAGGCTATAAAGTTGGTTACAAAAAACCGCCGCATGACACACGTTTTAAGAAAGGCAAGAGCGGCAACGCAAAAGGAAGGCCGAGAGCCTCGAAAAATCTATCTGATATGCTTGTTAAAGAGCTTTTGAGCTTGGTAGAAGTGCGGCAGGGAGAAAAGACAAGCAAAGCTACAAGGTACAGCATTTTGATAAAACGTGCAGTAGAGAAAGGGATGAAGGGCGATCTGCGGGCGACCAAATATCTGTTTGATATGATGGAGAGACTAAAAATCTTCGATCGCCCTGAGTTTCGCTCAGATGAGAGCCGAGAACGTACGACAGAGATAACTGACAGCATAATGAAATCCCTTGAAGACGCGGCCCGTGTCAGATGTAGTTATGAGGAAGTGACAAAAGCTCTTGGCGAAGATGCTCTCAGCTGGATTTATCAAAATCTTGAACAGCTTTTGTCCCTGAAGCTTGTCGAGTTGAAGCCCGGCGTGGCGGAAGATGTTATGCGAGATAGGAGTCATTTTCGACCCAAGCTAGCCGTACCCCCGCCCGCAGGGGGTGAAACGACCGAGGATTCTTCGGTGGTTCAACCTGTGCGTTAAATAACGGGTTTAATAATTTGGTTCCTATAGGTCTTCAGCGGGCCGCCAAAGCGTTGGGGTAAGGACAAGATGCTCCCGGGGGCAATAACCTCGATTTCTCCGGGAATATGGTCCATGCCATAAGGCGATAAAATCCGGCCTCTTTGGTCCTCACGCTGCCGCGCCTCACCTGGCGCAATGATGCGCGTTTGGGGGTCTGCTGCCATTTCTGTGCGCTCATTGATAAGAAAAAACCTGAACTGCTCGTAGGCGCGTTGCGTATCAATCGAAGGTGTTCTCGTAAAAAGATCCTTCGCCCGCAACAAGTCTGTCCAGCCTATAAGCTGGAAAGCTTCATCGCGGTTGATATTGTAAAACTCTATAAACGGCTGACGCGGCCAGCCATTTATGATTTCAACATTTTCATTGGCAACAAGCGGCCTGATTTCAGCAAGACGCGCCATGCGGTGTTTCCCTGCCCCGCAAACATGCGCCACACATTCGCCGAACGCCGCTTCAATGTATTTTAAGGAAACAAACGCCATGACTTTGTCGATGGCCAGCTTGATTCTCTTATCAATCTGATCTTCAGATAATTTTCCATGCAATTTATTGGTATATGTTTGCTCTATTTCAGCGTACAAGTTGTTTTCGCGAAAGAGAAGAGCGCCTATATCGGAGTCGTCTAAATAGGCAGCTTCATGCAAAGGAAATGTTTCTGCCGAAGTTCTATCACTATGATTGATATATGGCAGGCATGGGGCTTCAACTAAATATGTTTCGAATTTATCATAAGGGCCGGAATAGATATAAAACAAGCCCATATGTCCAAAAGCACGTGCGCCCATACAAACCAGGCTTGGGAGAACCACTTCCCTTATGATCTGATTGGCAATTTTGTTTTTAAGAATACGGTAAGGTGAAACCATAGCACAAACTCCTTATCATTGGGGTTCTGGCTTTGTTTCAATCCTTTCTTGTTGTCGCGGTCGTCCGCGCACGAGTTGGTAAGGTGTAAGGCTGGGATCTGCACGGTAATAGGTGTCAAACGGAAGAAGTGTTACATTGAGTTCCTGTATCAAAGCCAAATCACGTTCATATCTTGTTTTCCAGAAATAGTCTTGGAAAGCTTTTTGGTGAGCAAGAGACAGCAGAATGCCCCGGCCTTCACTATCGCGTAAAATGTCGCCTTTGCCCTGATAATGTCGTGAACCCCGTTCAATTTCCTTGTAATATACGGCATGGTCAAGATAATAAGCCTTATATGTATCGCGTGTGCCGGGCTTGTTTTCCCAGCTAAAACCGATTCTAACGTATATAGGCTCATGCCCCTTTTCAGTCAGCAGAAAAAGCTTACTGCTTACTGCTTGCCCAAACTCCACCGGCTCGATCGTGATCTCGGGATCAGGATCGGGTGTGAGCAGTTTCAGCTGGGGAATCTGTTCTTCCATAAACGGCCATGCCCAATTATCGAAACGGAATAAATCCAATGCTCTATTCATAGCTGACTCCTGTCGGTTAAGTCAAAATGCTTTCATGCAAAGCCCCAAAAGACCCCAAAACACAAAAGCAACACATACCTATATTTTACCACAGAATCCTGAAACTAATTCGATTTCAATATGTTAACGGATTTTTAACCTTTTACCTGTCGCTACCTAAAAAAGGTCCAAAACTACCCATTATGGGTAGAATCAGGGCGAAAACGGGTTAACAATCGTTAACTGTAATAAAATGTAACAAAAAAAAGATCCTTTGAAGCCGTAAAATTAAGACGATCGCACCCCCATTCCAAGGTTTTTCACCCCCCAAAACCGGCCGGAAAATACTCTTTGCAATCGAGAAAAATCCCGCAATAAGTATGTAGGGGATAGCGGATTTGATTGGGCTTTCGGTAGGGGGCAGTCGCCGGCACAGGCGGCTGTTAGAAAGTCATTGAAAAACAGGAAAGGCACATGGCGAAGAACAATAAACTTGAATTAACCTGGGCAGGCAAGGACGCGCAGATAAGCCCCGAACCGCGTATTCTGCTTGAAGACAAGAAAAAGTCCTATGGCGATCAAGACACCGAGAACATGCTTATCCACGGCGATAATCTGCTTGCCTTGAAATCGCTGGAGGCTGATTTTGCCGGAAAGGTCAAATGTATCTACATAGACCCGCCCTATAGCACCGGCAACGCCTTTGAACATTATGATGACGGTTATGAGCATTCCATTTGGCTTTCGCTTATGCGTGACCGGCTGGAAATCTTGCGCAACTTGCTTGCGGAAGATGGAAGTATTTGGATAAGTATTGATGATAACGAGCAAGCGTATTTGAAAATGCTTATGGACGAAGTGTTGGGGCGACAAAACTTTATAAATAACGTGATATGGCAGAAAAAATATGCGCCACAAAACGATGCAAAATGGTTATCGGACAATCATGATTTTATAATGGTTTGGGCAAAAGATAAAAACACTTGGCGGCCAAACCTTCTGCCACGCTCAGAAGAAATGAATGCAAGGTATAAAAATCCCGATACCGACCCAAGGGGAGTGTGGAAGTCAGGGGATTTATCGGTGAAAACTTATAATACTGCAACTGACTACCCCATAACAACTCCATCGGGAAGATGTGTAAATCCTCCTGCGGGTTATTGCTGGCGCGTGTCAAAAGAGAAATTTGCCGAAATGATTTCTGATAACCGAATTTGGTTTGGGCCAACAGGGAATAGTGTTCCTTCAATTAAACGCTTTTTGTCAGAAGTAAAACAAGGACTAACTTCTATGACAATATGGACTTATCAAGAAGTCGGACATAACCAAGATGCTAAAAAAGAAGTTATTGCGTTTAATTCAAAAGATGTATTTGCAACTCCAAAACCGGAGCGTCTTATTGAAAGGGTTTTAACGCTTGGCTCCAATGAAGGTGATCTTGTTCTAGATAGCTTCCTCGGCTCTGGAACAACGGCAGCGGTGGCACATAAGATGGGGCGACGTTGGATTGGGATTGAACTTGGGGATCATGCCTACACACATTGCCTGCCGCGCTTAAAGAAAGTTGTTGATGGTGAAGACCAAGGCGGGATTTCTAAAGCCGTAGCCTGGAAAGGCGGCGGTGGATTCAAGTTTTACGAGTTGGCTTCTTCACTTATAACCAAAGACTCACGCGGCTTTGATATTATCTCCAAGGAATACAACGGCGATATGCTGGCCGAAGCCATGTGCAAGATTATGGGCTTCAAATACCGCCCTGATAAATCCGTGTTCTGGAAACAAGGTCAAGGCACAGAGAAAAACTGGCTTTTCACAACAACCATGACGTTGACCGAGGACTACCTAGAAGAAATCCACAACGACCTTGGCAACGATAGCCTTCTCATCTGTTGCGGCGGCTTCACCGGCAACAAAGACGCCTTCAAAAACATAGCCATCAAAAAATCCCCAAGGCCATCCTGGAAAAATGCGAATGGAACAAGCCAGGCTATCCTCTACCTGTAAGAGAGGATTTTACGGAGAAGGATTTTGAGATAGAGGAGGATTGATAATGAGTGATATTGTAAAAAGTGCTGGTAATATTGGCATAGCTGCCACAATAGATCTCCTTTCAACTGGAGCGCCAGTAGCTACAATGCAAACTACAGCGCAAGAAGCATTAAGCATCTGGCGAGGCAAGAAGGCTAAACAAGCTAGAGATATATTGCTTGACGAAATTACCGATGGCAATTTTTCAAATGTTAGCGATGACGATAAAATCTCAATTTTGCACCGCTATTTGCAAGCCGCTATGAACGGCGAAGCAAGGATAAATCTTCGGATACTGGCAAAATTGATACGAGGCCTGCTTAATAATGAAAGCTTACAACCGGCCTTGTATGCAAGCGAATTCAATAGATATGCAAAAATCCTTGAAGGATTATCTCATGAGGAACTGCAAATTCTTGCAGCTTTATACAAGTTCAAATTACAAGAGGATGCTGAAAGTCAAATGACTGGAATACAACAAGGAGTTTCTGACCACATGGCGGATAATGATCCATATTCTGTTAGGGCAATGCGCTGGTTGGCAGGCAAAGACGTTTTCACCAAGCAAGGGGTAGGCTTAGTTGAAAAAGAGCGCGGCCCCAAGATTTTAGAGGAAGATGAGTTTCAAGCTATGATAGGCGCGCTTACAAGAACAGGGTTGGTTTCTCTCGTAAGTGGTGGATTCGGTGGTAGTTTCTATACATTAAGTCCACTATTTTCCAAGATAACTAAACTGGTGGATTTTCAAGAAGCCCTTAAAAAAGAGGCCACAAAATGAGCGAAAACAGCACTATCGCGATAGTTCCATATTATGTGGAAAATAAATGGGAGTTTGGCTGGGAAGCGGCAGGTGTTATTTCGACAGGTATCCTTTCCCTTCTTTTGCTGTACTTTACTGTTCGGGTTGCCCTTTATCAAAATAAAGTACAAAAACAAATCGCCGATAGTCAAAATAAGTTGCAAAAGCAAATAGCTGATCATCAAAATAAACTACAAGAACAAGTCTCTAATAGTCAAAATGAATTGCAAGAGCGAATCGCTGATAGCCAAAATAAATTACAAAAGCAAATTGCCGATAGAGATGTGCGTATGCAAAACTACCAACATCGAGTGAAGGTGTATCTCCAGATATTTGAGGCTTTTGATTTTTTTATAGATGCAAAAGTCATAAGCTTTGTTAACCTTGAGGAAGGCAAAAACCTTCACACTGAAATGCTCAAAAAACTTTCTCAAGGCCGCAATTTAATGCTAAAGTCGCTCATTGAAGCAGAATTATTATTTAGCTCTAAATTGGTTGGACTAATCACAGAACTTCATAATGCTTATTTCGAGCATTATACTATAACTTCTACTCTAATCGATGAATTTCCGGATTGGCGTGAAAGATTTAGAGAACTCGCCATAAGCAAAGATATGGCTTCTGGATATAAGATGATAGCGGCTATTGGGAATCCTTCTGGCACCAAAGACTTTGAATCAATAATATCCGAAATTCCCGAGTTCGCCCCCCTTATAGAATCAGGAAAAAAATTAACTCAAAAATTTCTGTCTGCCGAATTGCGTGAATTGTTTCTAAAAGAAACACGAGTGGAGATTGAAGAGGTAGAAAAATGAACAGTGTTGAAATATTGGCTTCCTTAATTCAAGAAGGCTATGCACTGGAAGCCACAAAGCAAACTTCCACCAGCTTAGTTCCTAGAAATACGCCCATACAAGTAATCCGAGTTGGGACTCATCAGTCCACCATTGAAGCTGCGCCCTATGGAGGATCAAGTAACACACCTACGTTATTAACTCAAACTGTAGTTGATGAAGAAAAATATGAGAGATGGCGTGATAGAACTGAACAATTCTTAGAAGATAATAATCTTAAAAAATTCATCAAAGAACGTGCGATGACCCAGCAAGGTAATTATCATCAGTTTGAACCACAATTTGAACAGTTGAAATTACTAAAGAGATTAGATGATTTTCTTGATTCTAAACTAAATTTCAAAACCGATAATATTCACCAATATTTATTGGATATATTCGCATCGAATAATAAAGAAAACCTGTGTTTTTTAGAGTTATTGAGTAATATTTTTGGATATAGTGATGTAAATGAAGTTTTTCTGGAAATGAAAGAGGATAAATTGTTGAATGTAAGCAGAGGAGGATACATGGACGGATGGAGATTACAGACTCCTACTGATAGCCAATATTTAACTATGAAAGGACGTAAAGCTCTTGAAAAAACACGGAAAGGCGTTATTCCCAAAAAAGAAATAGGCACTGCCATATCTGCCGAAGCAAGTGCCTTCCTTTCTACAAAGTTTGATATCGAGAATTTAAATACTCTTGGATTGTCGCAATTATACGCTGATGCATTAAATCAACGGCTTTTTGAAATGCAGATAACCCAACCGGCCATCCATTACCAACCACCTCAGATTGAGAGCCTTGTCTGTTTGAAAATTAGCAATAATCGTCTATGGAATCTCCGCCTGTCCATTCAAGTCCTTGGATGAGAGCGAATTGTTTTTCTGCTCCTTCTGATGAAAAGAAATTTCCAAGGTTTGTGTGAATATATAAGCCGTGTTCATAAGTAATTCTTGCCAATGCCCATGGTTTTATTGTGTCTGCTTTTCCGCTATTCTCAGTTATCACAAAAATGGACTGGCCATCATTAGATACCGCAAACCGCAAGATTACTGATTCATAAATATGATTTCGGACGAAAGTAGCTCCTTCCTTAAGCTGATCCACATATGACGCAATAGGGTTGTTTCCTGCCTCTTGTGGACAACATGGGAACTCGGATGGAGTACGCCAATTACGTTGTGCCGCACCAGATGTCTTTGCTGTTACTACCTGAGGAGATTCTACTGTTTTAGAAGGAGCACTAAATATAGGAGCAGTATGTCGCCCTTTAAACACCCAATCGCCTAACGAACCTTTACCGGATGGAACTTTATCGCTTTCAGCCCAAGCAAGGAGCCGTTCTTTACATATTTGTGATTCTTCTGGACTTACGGTTCGCATCCATTTGAAATTTGGGTCTGTAGAAACATTTTCTCTTAATAATGATGGGTTGTTTAGGAACGCTTCTACACTACCACAAACAAGTTCAATGCGTCTTCGTGTAATTGGATTATTTAGAGCATTTTCAAGGCGTGTACACCATCGCAGATTTTCAGGACGATTGTTTTGGCGGTTAGTATCTATATGGTCAACAACATATATTTTAGTATCCATTGCCTTATGGAATGCAGTGGCAACAATAATATGAACTCGTGTGGCGCCAATTTCCATATAGCCAGTTTTCTCGTTTGGCCTGCCGAAAGTCCACCTATTATCTGTCGGACGTGGTCGTTTGTCCTCATGTGGATGGCGCAACACCGCCCCATTATCACGAACAGAATAGGCTTCGCCTTTATAGGAGCATTGGACTTCCCCACTAAAATCATTCACATCAATTATTGTCATGGCTACCCGTCTGCACAGTCGGTTTATTTTCATTTTTTAGATCCGCATATTCCTTTGATACTTTTTCCCGCAATTCCCTCTTAAAGTTTTCCGATTTCAATCTGGCAAACCCCTCCGGATTCAGTTTGCAATGATAGTGGTGGTGCGCCATCTCGCGCTTTTCTATTTCTTCGGGCGTTTCCGACCTATCCTTCGGGAAGTATATCTTTTTTGCTTCAATCAGGATTTTAGCACAGGCATAAATATAAACAGCCCAGCCAACCCATTCATGCCCGAATTGCTGAATTGAAAGCCATGTGGCTGGTATAATGCAAAACCAAAGAAACATAACCAGTCTAAAACTTCGCATTTCTTTGCAGCGCTGTTTTACTTGGGCGACGGCATTTTCTTTTATTTGAGCCTTGGTTCGGAAGTCAACGTTTAAATAAACTTTATCCCACCCCTCTTTGAAGTCTTCCTGTCTGCCATCGTATCCCTCAGAATCGTCAAGATTCCATGAGGTTTTTAGTTGTTTTGTTTCGGGGTCTATCCACCCAGTCAACTGGGAATCGTACACACCTTTTACATAGACATTTGACCCTGTTTCATCACAGGCGCAAACCATCGTCCGGATTGGATATTTTCCAATCCAGCACACAAGCTCCTTCTCCATGACCTCTATCATTTTTTCTTTGCTCGTTTTCTCCATGAAAGACAGGCGAAGCGTCGCAAGATTGCTGTCATACATAGGCTTATAGTCAACGAGATAGCCTTCTTTCGCTTCTTGAATAGTATCAAAAATGACTTCTTCTCTCATGGGCTATTCCCCCGCCGCTGGTGCAGGCGCTGGCGCATCCAGCCCTAACTTTATCCCGAAGCCTTCAAAATGTTCGGGGTCTTTTTCTTGCATAAAGGCAAACAACTCCCCGATTTCCTGCTTCCCCGCTACATAGCTGAATGTCGCGTCGTCGGTTATGCTTGTGATTTCCAAAGTATGAGAAAAGGCGTGCGCCATGCTCAGCAGCGACTGATACCTTGTGTCATCGCCGGTGAGCTGTTTCATTTTTATGAAAAGTGAGCCGTTTTTATTCGTATTTTTGAAAGACGCAAACACTTCCAACACTCTTCGTACCATATTGCCGGTGGCAACATTCTTTTCGTCATCGTTCTCTTCCCAAATAGCCTTTAAGGAATCTATCAAACTCATATATTCGGATATGTAGCTTTTTATGTATTTCCCTGCCCGCCTGATTTCAGAACCTCTTCCCTTGACTTTTTTAACCTCAAAGATTTCCAGCGCATCTTCTTCTTTTTTGTCTAGCCCGCGCAGGGACGCTCTTAATGCTTCCTGCACCTTCGCAAAGAAGTAAAAATTGTGAGTAAGGAAAAATTGCTGGCCATATTGCACCAATATCTTCACAACCAAATCTTGCAAGACGAATATGTTGTTGCTGTCCAAACTTGAAACGGGGTCGTCAATAACGATAATTTCGTTCTTCTTTTCCGCCTTTGAGGAAGATTTTAACGAAACAAGAAAATACAGGAACGCTATCAGATTTTTTTCACCTTCGCTTAGGTTATTCGCTGGTTGATTTGGCGCGCCGTCAATTTTCCGTTCAAGCTGGTATTCACTGGCCCCCGCTTCAATTTTGAACACCAACCCGACATCAAGTGTCTTTTCTAATAATGTGTTGATTTCCGTTATTATATCCGCCTGATTTTCTAAAGCGGCTTTTTTCTTGTTTATATCCTCGTCAAGGGCTTGCAAGTCGGCCACTGCTTGCTTGTATGCGGCGGTTTTTGCGCCCATGTCGCTTTCGGCCCTATTCAATTCGACTTCGTTCTGTTGGATATGAAAATTGATAACAAGCTCTTTGCCTTGCTGTTTTAACCGATCGCTCTCTTGAACATCGAGGTTATTCTTGCCTATCGCGTTTATGGTATTGGTTATGGCGTTGTTGAGCTGGATGACCTTGTTATTGAAGCCTTCTGTATCGTTGAACAGAATCTCAGTATCTTTTCTCTTGTCTTTTTCCTCTACTTTATCGGCCAGTTCTCTAAACGCCCCGCCAAAATCGGAATATGCAGCGTCAAATGTGGTACGCACGGTTTGATATTCCTTAAACAAGTCTTTCGTAAGGAAATGGGCCTCTGCAAGGTCGCAGGAAAAAGTCTTCATTATATCGGTATATTCCGCCATTGCCGTCTTTGCGGCAGTAAGCGAGCCATCAAGCCACTCAAACTCGTCGTCTTTTTTAATCAGTTCTTGGATTTCCGTTGTTCGAGCCTTCCAAGTTGCGCCGGCTATGCCTTGCCCACAGAACTTGCAAGCATCATGGTCGTCCTCATGCAGCTTCGCGCCTTCTTCAATCCATTTGATAACTTCTTCTTTAAGGTGCGCACCTTTGCGCTTTATTGGTGCTTTAAGCAGGTCAAAAATCGTGGCATAGTTTGCCAGCGGCAGGATAGAACCAAGCCTATTTAAGGCTGTGGTATATTTTCCCTCTATCTCCAGCTTCGCGCCAGCCACATAGAAGCTGGCTTTTTTTTGATATTCGTCTTCGGTTATTGTCTTTTTAACCGGCGAGGCCTTATATGCTGTATAGTAAGTCGCAAAGTGCTTTTTGGTATAGTCCTGTGTTTTTGCAATTTGCAATGAACTCCGAATGTTCCTTGCGACTTCCGTTTCAAGGTTATTATACGCTGTAACAGCCGCGTCCATTTCCCCCTTTGCCTTCAACTCGCCGGTCTTATCTTTCAACCTCTCTTTCTTTTCTTCCAGTTCTTCAAGTTCTTTTTTGATGCCAATGTTTCCAGCCCCAACCACAGCGGAAAGTTTTTTAGCTTTCTGCGATTTTAGTTCAAGGTTATTTGCAACAAAATCCTCGTTGAACACTTTGACCTTGCCACCGATATTTGTGGCCGTGAAATCTTTTATGGAAACGCCGTTGCAAGATATGTCTATTTCCCAGCCGGTAAAGTCAACAAAACAAACGCCGTCGCCCAAACTGGATAAGACGCGGGTCAATGTTGTCTTGCCGCTTCCGTTATAGCCATAGAACAGATTGACTTCTTTGAACGCCAAATCCTTCGGCGGGGTAAATCCTTTAAACGAGCCTATGTTCTTTAATTTTCCAATGCGGTCTATGATATTGGCCATCTACGCCCCTTATTTTTAGAATAGTCGTTGCGGTTATGCGAAAACACATTAACTCGCCTCACAAGTTCCCTTTTGGTCAGCTCAGAAAAATCGGCGCGTTTTCTTGTCATTCCTATAATCCTAGCAACCAAAACTTGTGGTTCCTAACCTTTTTAAGGAGAGAACAATATCACATGATTCGCACATATGTAGAATCACGCCGCTACGCTGGGCGCTCTCAAGTTCGATTTCCCGACTCGGAATCTTCCAAAACCAAACTAGCCAATCGGCCTCCAGAGAATTTCGGCCCTGAGCGGCCAGATTTTGGGGGCGTAGCTTGGTTTCACGTCGCAACAGAGCATCCGATACAGGGGGAACATTTTGAAATGTCGGGGTAATTCCCGCATGAAAACCAAACCACGCTCTGTGGCCTGAAAATACTGGCGGAAGGGATGAGATTCGAACTCACGGTAAGGCTCAACGCCCCACACCCGCTTTCCAGGCGAGCGCCTTCAACCACTCGGCCACCCTTCCGCTTGAGATATATCTTAACATTAACACTATTTAAGAAGGCTGTTTTTAACCTTTTTGTTCTCCACAATCAAACAGTTTTTCACTTTTCGGCCAAGACGGTTTTTCTTGGCCTTGCCTACCTTTTTATGGTAGCCTGAGTAATCGATAACAACCAAGGAGATACTTCGTGATCCCGGCGACCCATCAAAAAACGCTCAAAAGTTACGAAGAAAAACGCGGCCTTTATATTGAAAAAGCACCTCTCGCGCCGGAGGGCTCGGCCAAAAAATGGCTCGACAAGGCGCTGGCCAACCTTTCTTTAAACGCGCGGCTTTATGAGATCGGAAGCGGCGACGGCGCGGATGCCGACTATATCGAATCGCTCGGCTATGACATCACCTGCACCGACGCTGCGCCTTCTTTCGTCATCCATCTTCTGGATAAGGGGTTTCAAGCCTATGTGCATAATGCCATTCTTGATCCCATCATCGGCTGTCACGATCTTATTCTGGCCAACGCGGTGCTGCCTCATTTCACGCGCGATGACGCGATTTTGGTCACAAGCAAAGTTCTTGCGGCGCTGGACAAAAAGGGCCGTTTTGCCTTCACGCTGAAAAAGGGCGAGGGCGAAGGCTGGACAAGCTCCCATTTAGGCGCGCCGCGTTATTATGCGCTATGGACGCGCGCGGATCTCGAGCGCATACTGCAAAACACGGGCTATGCGCGATGGGACATTGAAGAAGCCCCGGGTGTTATGGGCAGTGATGAGCGCTGGCTGATGGTCGTGGCCTACAAGGCCTAAGGGGATCTCTTATGTTTAAAAATTACAGGATCAGCCTGTTTCTGGGCTTATGTTTTTTTGTCATCTTCACCGCCGCAAGCGCGCGCGCAGAAAATCTGCATGGCCTTGCTTTGCATGAAAAACTGAAATACGCGCCTGACTTTACGCATTTTGATTATGCCAATCCCGAGGCTCCCAAAGGCGGCGTTTTGCGGCTGGCCACCATTGGCGGGTTTGATACGCTTAACCCTTATACACTCAAAGGCCGTCCGGCGGCGGAATCAAGCCTTGTTTTTGAAACCCTGATGGAAAGCGCTCTGGACGAACCATTCAGCCAATATGGCCGCATCGCCCAAAGCGTCACAGTCGCACCGGATAAAAGCTGGGTGTCTTATGTTCTGCGGGATGAAGCGCGTTTCAATGACGGCATGCCCATCCGTTGCGAAGACGTGGTTTTTTCCTTTGAAGTCCTGCGCGACAAAGGCCACCCCTTTTACCGCAGCTATTATAAAGATGTCGCCAAAGCCGAATGCCTGAGTCCGCACAACGTCAAGTTCACCTTCCACAAAAGCGGCAATGCTGAGCTTCCTTTGATTATCGGACAAATGCTGGTGTTTTCGAAGAGCTTTTGGCAAGGCAAAGACTTCGCCGCCACAACGCTCGAGCCCATCCTAAGCAGCGGCCCTTACCAGATTGAACAGGTCACGCCCGGGCGCTCCATCACATATAAACGAGTTTCCGACTGGTGGGGCAAAGACCTCCCCGTCAACAAAGGACGCTATAATTTCGATCGCATCACTGTTGACTATTACCGTGACGCCACCGTTGCGCTTGAAGGTTTTTTCGCGGGCAAATATGACTATCGATTTGAAAACATCGCCAAGAACTGGGCAACCGCCTACACCTCGCCGGCGGTCAAGCAAGGCCATATTATACGCGCAGAAATCCCGAACGCGCTTCCCGCAGGCATGCAGGGATTTTTCTTCAACATAAGGCGGCCTATTTTTAAAGACCCGCGCGTACGGCAGGCGATCACGCTGGCTTTTGATTTTGAGTGGGGCAATAAAACGCTGGCCTATGGCGCCTACAGCCGCACCAAAAGCTATTTTGCCAATGCCGAACTGGCGGCCATCGGCCTGCCTTCGCCGGAGGAACTTAAATTGCTGGAGCCTTTCCGCGACCAACTCCCCAAAGAAGTGTTTGAGCAGGTTTATGAGCCACCGCAAACAGACGGCTCCGGCGACGTCCGCGACAATCTTCTGAAAGCCTCAACCCTGCTTGAACAAGCGGGATGGGTTATGAAAAACGGAAAACGAGTCGATCAACAAGGCAATCCTCTCACTTTTGAGATTCTGGAAAGCTCCAATTTATTCGAGCGCTGGGTTCAACCCTTTCTGCGCAATCTCGAGCGTCTCGGGATCAAGGCCAATTTGCGCATTGTGGATACGGCGCAGTACCAAAATCTCATGGACTCCTTTGACTTTGACATGACAACATCCGTCTTTGGTCAGTCTCTTTCGCCGGGGAATGAGCAGCTTGATTTCTGGTCTTCCGCCAAAGCAGACCAGAAAGGAAGCCGCAATATTATAGGCATCAAAGATCCGGTCGTGGATGCCTTGATCGAAAAACTGATCCACGCCCAAAACAGATCTGAGCTTATCACCGCCACGCGCGCGCTTGACCGCGTTTTGCTGTGGGGCCATTATGTGATCCCGCATTGGAACAGCCGCTTTTACCGCATCGCTTATTGGGACAAGTTCGGCCAGCCTGCGCTTGCGCCGAAATACGGTCTCGACATCACAAGCTTGTGGTGGTTCGATCAAAACAAGGTGCAAAAACTCGAATCCGGCAAGAAAACAAAATGACATCACGCGGCAAAATCTATGAAAGTCTGATCGAAACAACAGGCTCAACGCCTTTGGTAAGGCTGAAACGGCTTGAGCATTTTATGCAAAGCAACGCTACGCTTCTGGCCAAAATTGAATCCTTTAACCCGCTTTCTTCTATCAAAGACCGTCTGGCCCGCGCCATGGTGGAAGATGCGGAAAGCAAGGGCCACATCAAATCCGGCTTTACGCTTGTAGAACCGACCTCCGGCAATACAGGCATCGGCCTTGCCTTTATCGCGGCGATCAAAGGCTACAAGCTTATTTTGACAATGCCGGAAACCATGTCGGCCGAGCGGCGCAAACTGCTCGCCTTTCTGGGCGCGCAAATCGTGCTGACCAAAGGAGAAGACGGCATGCAAGGCGCGATTGACAAAGCGCACGAGATTGTCGCGCAAACCGAAAACGCCTTTATGCTGCGGCAATTTGAAAATCCTGTCGGTCCGCGCATTCATTATGAAGCAACGGCCAAAGAAATATGGGATGACGCAGGCGGCAAGGTTGACGCCGCCATCATCGGCGTAGGCACAGGCGGCACGATTGAAGGGGTCAGCGCCTATCTCAAAGAAAAAAACCCCGCCATCCAGATTATAGCGGTCGAGCCGAAAAGCAGCCCCGTCCTTTCCGGCGGCAAGGCGGGCGCGCACGGCATTCAAGGGATCGGCGCAAACTTCTTTCCGCCTCTGGTCAACAAAACAAAGCTGGATGAGATCATCGCCATCAGCGAAGAAGAAGCCCTGCACGCCGCCCGCTTATTAGCACAAAAAGAAGGGATATTAGCCGGAATCTCCGCAGGCGCGGCGATGGCCGCCGGATTTCTGGTGGCACGCCGTCCTGAAATGGAAGGCAAAACGCTGGTCATCATCCTGCCCGACACAGGCGAGCGTTATCTTTCGACGCCCTTGTTTGATCTTGATATTGCTTTGTAAGGCCAACCTGACTATAGTGCGCGAAACTTCAAAGGTCGGGGCATAGCGCAGCCTGGTAGCGCATCAGTCTGGGGGACTGGGGGTCGTGGGTTCAAATCCCGCTGCCCCGACCAGTTAGCTTCAAATATCGTGGATTCACACATAGAATTCGTGATGAAGTCTGTCATGTTCGGTACAGAGTCGATTATGCAGTACGGTCAAGACAGGCTTTGGGGCAGATTTATTGGTTATGAAGTTAGAATCACAAAAGGGAGCAATCTTGCCCATGAACAAAACCGACGCTCTTGCTTTTCTGGATAAGCAAGCCGTTCTTATGCTTGGCACGATCGGCGATGATGGTGCGCCTCAGATGCGGGCGGTTATCAATATACGCAACGGGGGCATTGCGCCGCATCTTGTTGGGTTTTTTAAGGGGGATGATCGTATTTTGATTATCACCAATACGTCTTCGGATAAGATTGGGCAGATCCGCGCGGAGGACAAGGCGTCTTTATATGCTTATGACCAGCAGTTTCACGGGCTTCTTTTGATGGGGCGGGTGCGCGAGGTTTTGGATGCGTCCGTGAAGGATGCTCTTTGGGATGACTCGTGGGTGATGTATTATCCGGATGGGAAGGATGGCGGGGATTTTTCTGTTCTCGTGTTTGAGCCGGAATCTTATAAGTCTTATGCCAATTTCTCTGTGGAAAAGGGCTCCTTCTAACCGTCAGCTATTTATCAAAACCCCCTGCGCCATTCTGGATCATCTCGATGAAGTTTCTGAGCATCTCTGTAAGATAGGGGATGTTCATGGATATCAGGTGGCTTAGGATTTTGTACACGATGGCCAGAACTACGGCGGTTCCTACGGTGAAACCGAGGCCTCGGGCTACGCCGGCGTAGAAGTTCAGCCAGAACAGCTTTGCTGGTTTTTTTGTTAAGCGGACATAGTCATTGACGCCGCTTATATCCATGAAGTTCGGGATAGGGGGCTCTGCGCGGCGCTTTTTGGCGGGCGCGTCATCTTTGGGCGGTTTTGCTTTTTTGCTCATTATTATTCCTCTCGGCAGGAGGGGAAAATGTACTATAATGCAGGCCATGCGACAAGCCATCATCCATACTTTACGCAGCTATCCGTGGCGCCACCAGCTGCTCTGTCTTTTGCCGTTGGTTCTGCTGCTTTGTTTTTTGGCGGTGTTTATCGGCACCGGTCATGATGTCACGCTTTATTTCAAGGCGCGTGAGGTGCAGCATCCTCTTGTAACGCGCGTGATGCGGTTCTTTACAAATTGGATGAACTTTGGGCTTTATCTCGTTTATACGGCTTTGCTTGTGTTTGGTTTGTTTCGCAAAAACAAGGGTTTGATCCGGTTTGTGCTGGTGTTTGCGGCTGTGCAGATTTTGGTTTCATCCCTGCTTGTGCATGTGGTCAAAATCGCCGTAGGCAGGCCGAGGCCTTCGCTTGGTCTTGAGGGAGTTCCTTATATGCCTCTCAGTCTCAGGGGGGGCTTTCATGCTTTTCCTTCCGGTCATACGGCGGAGATTTCCGGCGCGGCCTTCGTTTTGGCTAACCGGTATGCGCAGGTTTTACTTTCTTTGTTTTTGGGTTTGATTGTTGCTCTTGTAGGATTTTCGCGGATTTATTTTTCCATGCACCATATTTCAGATGTGACCGCCGGGCTTGTTTTCGGCGTTTTTGTGGGGCTGTTGACCCATCATTTTTGCAAACCTCGCCTAGAACGTGACCGTGTCGGGGTCTGCGCCTGAGCTTCCGAAATCGGGCATGCTGTTGATGAGGGCCATATCGTCTTCACTGATTTCAAAGTCGAAGACGGCAAGATTTTCCCTGATACGCTGTTCGTGAACCGATTTGGGGAGGGGAATCGTTTCATTTTGAAGGCACCAGCGGATGCAAAGCTGCGCCACGGATTTTCCGTATTTTTTCGCAAAAGCTTCAAGCGTTTCGTTCTTGAGCATGCGGCCTGTGCCGAGGGGGGCCCAAGCTTCAATGATGATGTTTTCCTTTTTGCAAAAATCATAGGTTGCTTCCTGACGAAAGCCGGGGTGGAACTCGATCTGATTGACCATGGGTTTGATTTCGGCCTGCTCCATAAGGGCTGTGAGATGGTGCGGTTTGAAGTTGCTTACGCCGATGGCCTTGATGAGGCCATCCTTGTAAAGTGTTTCAAAAGCGCGCCATGTTTGTGCGTTTGTTTTGGCCCATTCTTCTTTGGGGCCGCGTGCGGCGGGCCAGTGGATGAGGTACAAATCCAAAACGTCAAGCTGGAGCAATTTTAGCGAATCTTCAAAGGCGCGCAGGGTTTTGTCGTAGCCGCGCTCGCTGTTCCAAAGTTTGGTGGTGATGAAAAGATTTTCGCGCGGGACATCGCTTTGCTTGATGGCGCGGCCAACGCTGGCTTCGTTGCCGTAGATGGTGGCTGTGTCGATCAGGGTATAGCCGGCCTTGATCGCCTCGTGGACAGAGCGTTCAGCTGTTTCGCCTTCTTCGATTTTCCAAGTTCCGAAACCGATGGTGGGGATAGTCAGATTATTTGCAAGCGTGCGGGTTTTTTCGATGTTGGTCATGGGTGATTCCTGTTAGGCCAAAAGACGTTCGACAAGGGCGGGGAGAGTTTGGCCGGCGGGGCCTATGCATTTTTCCTTGAACAAGGGCGAGCATTCAGTTTGCGTGAGATTGGCTTCGATGGTATGCGCGCCGCATTGACGCGCAATATCCACAAAACCTGCTGCCGGATAGACAAAGCCTGACGTGCCCACGGCTATAAAGAGATCGCAGGCCAGCAAGGCCTCTATGATTACATTCATCTCGTAGGGTTGTTCGTTAAACAGGACGATATCCGGACGCAGGCAGGATGTTTTTCCGCAGGAAGGGCAAGGCGTGTCCTGCGCGATGTCTTTGTAAAAAGGCGCGCGCGCACCGCATTGTGTGCAGAGCGCGCTTTGCAATTGTCCGTGCATGGTGATCAGGCGTTTAGATCCCGCGCGCTGGTGAAGCGGGTCTATGTTTTGCGTCACCAGAAGAAAACGGTTGCCGTAATGCTCTTCAAGACGCTTGAGCGCAAGATGGGCCGGATTGGGCTCGATCGCATGCACAAAGCGGCGTAATTCATTGAAAAAGCCGTTGACACCCCAAAGATCGCGGCGCAGGGCTTCGTGTGTGGCGACATCTTCAACGCGCCGTCCGTGCCAAAGCCCATCTTCGCCGCGAAAGACCGGAACGCCTGATTCCGCCGAGATTCCTGCGCCGGTCAAGACAACAATGTTTTTGAAAAACTGCATCATAAGCTTGAGCATAAAAGGATTTGAAAAGACTGGCAAGTCCGGTCATATTAGGGCCTTCTTTCAAAGAAGGATGCGCGCATGAAGTTCGCTTTTTTTGTTTTTTTCGTCGTGACAGTCGCCAATATTTATACGGCCAGCAGCTGGCGCTTGCGGTTTCCCCCCGGGATTGCGATCAGCGCGGCTGTTTTCGGATTATTTTTCTTTCTTTGGGCCTTGCAGATTGTTGCGCCGGTGTTGACGCATTTTTATCATCTTTCCGATTCTGGTTTGGATACGCCGTTTTTTCGCGGCCTTGCTTATCTTTCTTATGTGGTTTTGGGGATTTGCGGCGCCATGTTCGTTATTACGGCGGCGTTTGATGTTCTTTGGTTTCTGGCGCGCACGAGCAGCGGGTTTCAGATTGGCAAGGCGGCGGGCTATGTCACGCTTGCGGGCATTCTTATCACAACGGCCCTTGCGGGGGGGATGGCGCTTTATCACGGCGGAAGATTGGAGCTTGTGCGCGTGACGATGCCGGTAAGGCATTTACCGGCTGCCTTTGACGGGGTGACCATCGCGCAGATCAGCGATGTGCATCTGGGGCCGTTTCTGGGGCGCGATTTTTCTCAGACCATTGTGGATATGGTGATAGCGGCTAAGCCTGACATGATTGTCATCACCGGCGATCTTGCCGATGATACAGCTGCGGCCCTTAAAGATGCCATAGAACCTTTTAAGGCTTTGCACGCGCCTTTGGGGATTTATTTTGTCATGGGCAATCATGAATATTTCAGAGATCCGCGCGGCTGGATCGAGACTTTGCGCGCCATGGGCATACGGGTTTTACAAGAAGAGCATGTCGTGCTTGAAAGAGACGGGCAAAAGCTTGTGGTGGCGGGCGTTGTAGATCCTGTTGTGGCGCGCTGGGGTTTTCGCGTGCCGGATCCTTTCCAGACTCTTGCGGGAGCGCCTGAGGATTCGGGCAAGATCTTGCTCTCTCACCAGCCGGTGCTTGCGCGCATGGCGCAGCGCGCGGGGTTTGATGCGCAATTATCCGGCCACACGCATGCGGGACAGTTTTTTCCTTTTACGCTTCTGATTCATTTCTTCCAGACCTACACGTCAGGGCTTTATGATGTGGACGGGCTTTCGCTTTACGTCAATCGCGGCGCGGGCTTTTGGGGCCCGCCCATGAGGACGAAAAAGGGCGAGGTCACTTTGATTACGCTAAAAGCATCCTAGCAAGAATGCGCGTTGTTTTTTGAATCAGCCGGATGCTTGCGCGCTCGTTGGCCGTGTGGGGGTTGTCGTAGATCATTGACCACACAAGCGCCGGATGCCCTATTTTGCGGATGAAAGCCGCCATGGTACCGCCGCCAAGCCCCTGCAAAACGGGGTTTTTGATGCCTTCCTGTTCCAAGGCGCGCTCAAGCTTCAAAAGAACGGGCGCATCGCGCGGGGTGATGGGGGCGGGATCAAGACGTTGCACAATTTCATAATCAATCTGAACGCCATATTGTGCCTTCACCTCATCGCCGATGGATTGAAAGGCCGCCAGCGCATCATCAATGCTTACGCTCGGCAACAAGCGGCAATCAAAATGGACGACATCGCGTCCCGGAAGGATGTTGATGCTGGCGACATTATTTTCTACTTTTGTCGGCACAAAGGTGGAAACAGGCGGATCAAAAAGAGAATCCTGCGTTTTAAAAACAGCGGAAAGCTCCTGCGCTTTGACGATAAAGGTTGCCATGGCGCTGAGGCTGTTGATTCCTTTATGAGGCAAAGAGCCGTGCGTCGCGCGGCCTGTGAAGATGATTTTAAGCCATAAAATCCCTTTTTCCGCGATTTCGATAATGCGGCCATCTTCCGCGCCGAAGTCGGGCACAATAAAAAGATCATCTTTTTGAAAAAGCGCGGCGTGGTTTTTGGTCAGATATTCCATGCCGAAATGGCTGCCTGTTTCTTCTTCGGCGGCCATAATCAGCCCCAAAGAAAAAGGCGGGCGGATGTTAAGATCCGTCAAAGCCTTGGCAAGAAGAAGACCGGCCACAATGCCCTGATGATTATCTTCAACGCCACGCCCGCGCAAAGTGTCCTGATCTTCATCAATGTGAAGCGTAAAGGGATCTGTGTCCCAAGCGGTTTTGTCGCCGGCATCGACCACATCGAGATGTGAAAGAATCCACAAGCTGCGGCTGTTGTCCTGCCCTTCTGTGCGCAGGATCAAACTGGGCCTTTGTCCGCTTGCCACCCGCGCGTCAGGCGCGTTGATTTCCAAGGCGGGCGGAAGGCCGTTTTGCGCCATCCAGATTTTCAGCGCCTGCGCTTTTTCTTCTTCGCCCTGATGGCCGCTCTCTGGCCCCAAAGCGGGGATTTGCACGAGCAAGCGCTGCAGCTCAACAACAAGCCGCGCGTTTTGGTCGATCCAGTTGAGTACAGATTCCAGCATAGCTCCCCCTTTTTCCGGCCAAAGCGTAGCAAGCCTGAAAAAAACTGGCAAGATCAGGGCGTGAGGTGATGGCCTGCGGCGATAAGCCTATAGCCTTGCCGGAGTAGAGCGCTTTCCACAGGATCGACGATCTTGGAAAGGCGGTGGCGGATATGGCTGCCGCGACAGACAAGCTTGTCGCCCAGCATATAGTCTTTTGACTCTTTAACGCGGGAGACCTTTACGCGCAGGGTCGCATCGTTGAAAATCACATGCGCGACCTGTTCCAGATCAAGGGCCCGTTTGGCGAGATCTTCGGGCCTTTCGGGGCCGTGGCGGACTTCGTCTTTGGCTCTCTCCCAATGATCCCATTGGATGGTGTTGTAAAGGGATGAAGCAATAGGGACTTCTTTATTTTTGCTCTTGTCATTCGGATTTTTAATCTCATCTTTGAAAAATCTTTTGAAGATCAGATGCTCTTTAAACTCTTCAGACAAGGTGGAGCCGGACATATGCAGCACAAGCTCCTGCGTTGCCTGATTCAGCAAATAAAGCGCAATCGGCAGGGAGGCAAGCACATGCCGACTTTTCTTCTGTGTGGCATCGGATGGATAAAAAGGCGGGAAACTGTTGCATTTTGTTATGATATGGGGACGTTTAAGGCCCTCGCTTTCATTGAGACATATAAAACGCAGCGATTCTTGGGCGGTTTCCTGTTTTAAAAGTTTTCTAAAAAGATGAACCTTGGATGCGCCATTTTCCTGCTGGACATAAAATCCCGTCTGTATCGGTTGAAGGGTTTCTGTGAGCAGAATATTTTCAAGATCCTGCGTGGGCGCTTCAATCCAAAAGGCGGAAGGCGGTTTTGACTTTTGAAAAGTGCTCCAGAGCTCATAAGGCGGCATGGCTTTTGTCAATTCCTGAGCTGCCTTCCAAAACGCCGTGGACAGCTGTATTTGCGCAGCGCTTTGAAAAGCGTCCATACAGCCGACATGACCGGCAACCTTATCCTTTAAGTCGGGCTTGTTTATGGAAGCATAAAGGGACGTCCGTGTTTCGCCCCTGAGGCGCGGCACAGCCAGAGCGTCATATGCATGCCAAATGGTATGGATGGGCGTTATGTCCTGCGGGACTGCGGCAAAATGAGGCTTTTGTTTCGTATCTTTTTTAACAGGGCTGGAGATGTTCTTTTTTAAAAGCCATTGGGGTTGCTGCGCAAGCAGGCAAAGCGTGTTGGCAACATAGGTGATGGCTTTAAACAGGATTTTGTCATCCCGCAGACAATCTTCTTCTATATATTTTTTATAGGAAGCGTGCGCGCTGGTAAAAGGCGCGTTGTCTTTATGTTTGGCGGTTTCTTTGGCAATGGCTTTTTTGTAGGCGCCGTCAAGCTTGAACACAATATCGAAATCGGGATATCTGAAAAAGATCTTCCTGCCGTTAAAGCGGCAGGTGATGGATTCTCTCTTGCTTCCAAAAGTGAAAAGGCTGGGGTTTGCGGCATCGGAATCCTGTACGGGCGCGAAATACTGGATGGATAGATAATTTTGATCCTCTGGCGGTGGCTGTGACGGCCTTTGGACTATATCCAAAACCTCCTGCATGGATTGATGGGTTTCTTTTGTGACAAGAAGGGCAACGGGGCCGTTAAGAGGCGCTGAAAAATCAGGTGCCTCAATCCACAGGCGTCCGTTCTTTTGTTGATCCAGAAGAGTCTGTATCTTGCTTAAAGCCAGCCATTTGTCATCGCCGGAAACCTGATCCAGAAAAGGATTCATCGCAAGCTTATGGAAGCGGTTGTTGAGGATGATTTTTGTTGTATCACCGACAAGGGCGGCTCTGTTTTTCAGATCCTCGGGATTGCCCCATATGTTTTTGGCCATGTGGAGATTTTTGAAATAATCATATAAAAAAGCGGGTTGCGAAAATTTTTGTGTCATTTTTCAAAAGCTTTCTTTGCTAACATACGACTGGAGTTATAGGACAAAAAGTTTATCCAAAACAAGAAAGGTTAATAATTTCAAGGCTGGCGTTAACCATAAAAAAGCCCTCCTTTAAGAAAAAGGAGGGCTTTTATCGAAGTCGGCCTTAGCGGTTGAGAGGAGAGTAACAACGGCTAATGCTCTATTTTCCTTCTCTTTGCTGACGTTTTTGTGATTCGTAGCCTCTTACCCCATAAAGGAAGAACTATGAATATTGTGACTCAGGATTGTGTCAAAAAAAGAGCGGAGCCATGAAAAATTGTGTCATAGACTTTCTTAATATCCTCCAACCAAAAGGTTTTTCAGTGTATTCATTTCTTCCAAAGCACGGCCTGTGCCCAAGGCCACGCAGGATAGAGGGTCTTCGGCCACGGAGACGGGTAGGCCGGTGGCATGGCGCAAAACAAGATCAAGATTGCGCAGCAAGGAGCCGCCGCCCGTCAGGACAATACCCTTGTCCACAATATCGGCCGCAAGTTCGGGGGCCGTGTTTTCCAAAGCGACCTTGACGGCCTCTAAAATGGCGCTGACAGGTTCGGACAGAGACTCGGCAATCTGGCGTTCGGTGATGACGATTTCTTTGGGAACGCCATACATCAAATCGCGCCCTTTGATTTCCGAAACGCGGCCTTCGCCATCTTCGGGCGGGCAGGCGGAGCCGATTTCTTTTTTAATGCGCTCCGCCGTGGTTTCGCCGATCAGCAGATTGTGATAGCGGCGTATGTAATTGATGATTGCCTCGTCAAGCTTGTCGCCGCCCACGCGCACTGAACGCGAATAGACAATCCCGCCCAGCGACAGCACGGCAACTTCTGTCGTGCCGCCGCCTATATCGACCACCATGGAGCCTGTCGGTTCTGTGACGGGAAGCCCTGCGCCGATCGCGGCGGCCATGGGTTCCTCGATCAGAAAAACGCGGCGCGCGCCTGCGGATTCAGCGGATTCCTGAATGGCGCGTCTTTCCACGGCTGTCGAGCCTGAGGGAATGCAGATAATAATCTGCGGGCTGGCAAAGCTGCGGTGATTGTGAACTTTGCGGATAAAATGCTTTATCATTTCTTCCGCTACTTCAAAATCCGCAATCACGCCATCGCGCATCGGGCGGATGGCCTGAATGTTGCCCGGGGTGCGCCCCAGCATCAGTTTGGCTTCATCGCCCACGGCCAAAACCTGCCTCTTGCCGCGCGAGGTCGCAATCGCCACAACAGAGGGTTCATTCAGGACAATACCGCGCCCTTTGACATAGACAAGCGTGTTGGCTGTTCCAAGGTCGATGCCCATGTCGGCGGAAAGAAGAGCTAAGAGATTGGAAATCATAAACATTCTACCATATTCTGCGAAACCTCAGGATCTTTCTTTTCGCATGCGAACGCTTGAGTCGCAAGAGCTGGTTTTTCGGGGTGCTTTTTATGGTTATTCACTGGCCAAAGCGGCCACGGGGTCCATCAGGGCGGCTTTACGCGCGGGAAGATAGCCGAACAACAGCCCCGTGGAGACGGCGCAGGAAAAAGCCATCACGATGGGCGAGATATTAAGGATAGCGCGCATGCCGAACTGGTTGGCCACAAGCGCGACAGTTACGCCCAAAAGAACACCCAAAAGGCCGCCTGTGATACAGACCGCAACGGATTCGGTGACAAATTGCAAAAGGATGTCTCTTGTCCGCGCGCCGGTGGCCATACGGACGCCGATTTCGCGCGTGCGCTCGGTGACCGAGACAAGCATGATGTTCATCACGCCGATGCCGCCCACAAGAAGCGAAATAGCCGCCACGGCGCCGAGCATGATGGTGAGCGTATTTTGCGTGTCCGTCGCCATCTGGATGAAAGAGGCTGAATTGCGCACGGAGAAATCTTCGGTGCGGTGACGCTCAAGAAGCAAATCGCGTATTTCCTGTTCCGCTTGGCCCGTCAGCGCCATGCTTGCGGCCTGAGCCGTAATTCCGCTGAGATAGGCGCGGCCAAACAGGCGCACCGTGCTTGTCGTAAAGGGAACAAAGATCACATTGTCGCGGTCTGAACCCATAGGGGTTGCGCCTTTGGCTTCCATCACGCCGATCACTTCGAAAGGAATATTTTTGATAAGAATGGTTTTGCCGATGGGATTATCGTCCTGAAAGAAATCTTTTTTGACGGTTTGTCCGATCATGGCCACGGGCGCCATGCGGCGGTAATCGGCTTCGGACATAAAACTGCCCATGGCCACGGGCCAGTCATTGACAATCGGCATCATGTGATTGGTGCCGCTGATCGAGACGCTTGAATCCGTTTGCCCGTAACGAACCGTAAAAGAGCCTGAGCGTTCAGGAACCACGGCGACAATGGAAGGAAGCTCGGCAATGGCCTGCGCATCCTGCGCGGTTAAGGTTGATATGGCGCCGGCAGGCCGCACGCCCGGGGCGCCCGGGCGCACCATCAGCAGATTGGTGCCCATGGCCGTGATTTGATCCAGCACGCTTTGCTTGCTGCCATCGCCGATCGCCAGCATCGCAACGACCGAGGCCACGCCGATAATAATGCCCAAAAGCGTCAGAAAGGTGCGGAAGATATTCACGCGCAAGGCGCGTACGGCCATTTTAACGGCTTCGGAAACATCATCCAGAGGATTGCTTGCTGTGCGGCCCTGATGCGGCATGATGGGGGCGGATGCAGGCGCGCGGGTCGTGTCTTGTGTGTCGGCGATGATTTTGCCGTCCGCGATGCGTATTTGCCTGTGCGCATGGGCCGCCACTTTTTCATCGTGCGTGATAAGGATCACCGTGCGGCCTTCATCATGGAGTTTTTTCAAAAGATCCATAACCTCGCGGCCACTTTTGCTGTCAAGCGCGCCGGTCGGCTCGTCCGCAAGAACGATGGAGGGGTTGTTGACCAGCGCGCGCGCGATGGCCACGCGCTGCTGCTGGCCGCCGGAAAGCGCATTGGGTTTGTTGTTTTTGCGGTGTTCAAGGCCCAGCTGGTCAAGAAGCTGGCCTGCTTTTTCCTTGCGTGCTGTAAGCGAAAGACCGGCATAGATGGCGGGAAGCTCGACATTTTCAAGGGCTGTTGCGGATTCAAGCAAATTATAGCGCTGGTAAATAAAGCCGAAAGTGCGCGCGCGCAAATCCGCCTGTTCGTCACGGCTGAGATTTTCGACCTCATGGCCGTTGATGCGATACTGGCCGTGCGTGGGCCTATCAAGGCAGCCCAGAATATTCATCAAGGTGGTTTTGCCTGAACCGGACTGGCCCATAATGGCGACAAACTCGCCCGCTTTAATTTCAAGCGAAACATCATCAAGCGCGCGCACAATCGCATCGCCTTCGCCGTAGGTTCGTTCAATATTTGAAAGGCTGAGAAAAGCCTCACTCATAGGCGCGGCCCCATCATGCGCATGCCGCCGCCGGCGCGGGCTGTGGCCGCGCTGCTTTCGCCTGTGACGATGACTTTTTCGCCTTCTTCAAGACCGCTGCGGATTTCGGCCTGCGTGCGGGTTCTCAGCCCGACACGAATCTGGCGTTCTTCCTCTTTGCCTTGAGAGGTCAGGACTGTGATAATGTAGGCGCGGCCTGCGCTCTGGTCTTTGTTTTTCACCGGCGCGCCTAAAGCGCGGGTCGGCAGGATGACGACATCTTCGGCCCGCGCAATGACGAAAGAGACCTGCGTGCTCATCCCGTTCATCAACTGGCCGTCCTTGTTGTCAACATCAATCAGCGCGTTATAAAGCACGACATCATTGACGATCTGGGGCGTGGGGAGAATCTGTCTTACGACGCCCTGCCATTTGCGTTCCTGCGCGCCGAGCGTTGAAAAAACAGCCGGTGTTCCGGCCTTGAGACGCGCCACATCCGCCTCGGCCACTTCGGCGCGGATGGTCATGACATCAAGATTGGCGATCTGGAAAATCGTGGGTGTTGTCTGGTTGGCGTTGATGGTCTGGCCTTCGCGCGCCAGACGGTCTGAGATAATCCCATCCATCGGCGCGTAGATTTTGGTGTAGCCAAGATTGACGAGGTCTTTTTCCAAAACGGCCTGCGCTTCCTTGATCTGCGCGTTCAGAGCTGCGACGGTGGCTTGGGAGACTTTGAGGATTTTTTCTTTTTCCTCAAGCTCGCTTTGCGCGATGGCGTCTGTTTTGGCCAGTTTCTGGGCGCGCTCATATTGCAGGCGGTCAAACTCCATCTGGGCGGTCTGCTGCTGAAGCTGGGCGTTGAGCGAATCAAGCCGCGCATTGTCGCCTTCTAAAATGGATTCGTAGGTTTTAGGGTCGATCTCGGCCAGAAGATCGCCGATTTTCACCATGTCGCCGATGTCAAAATAGAGCTTTGTGATCTGCCCTGAAACTTGGGCGCCGACATCCACATAATCCTTTGGCTCCAGCTTGCCCTGGGCCATGACCGTGTCCTCGATCGTGCCGCGCGTGGCTGTGATGATCTCGCGCGCGGCCAGAGCCTTGTCTTTTTCCTTTTGATCCATATAAAAAGCCGCGCCACCGCCAAGAAGGGCAAGGCTTATTAAAATCCAGAATATGGTTTTTGCTTTCTTTTTCATCATGGAGCCATCTAAAGAGGAACGAAAGGCGAGGGGCCTAAGTTTACACATGCTTTCTTCTACACGGCAAGGGAAAGAAAAACCTGCGGTTGCCCCCGCGAGGGGGGGGGCCACAGTGTCATTGCGAGGAAAGCCGCCGTAGGCGGCTTGACGCGGCAATCTCGGCAATTGGTACAGAGATTGCCGCGTCAGGCCTGAAGGCCTTCCTCGCAATGACAGGTGGGATGGCTATTTTTATTCTTCGCGCCAGCCGTGGAGGAAGAAAAGGTCGAGGGTGGCTTTTATGCCGCCTGCGGGAAGACTGAAGCGGTCTTTGTACAGCGTGGCGGCTTTTTCGAAGAGTTTGCGCGGCGGGATGGCGTGCGCGCGGCCGTTCAGCGCGTTGGCGCAGCCGGAATTGCGCAGATCATTCATCAGCGCAAACATATCATCATAGGTCAGAAAAAGACGCGCGCGATCCACGACGGGAAGGGAAAATCCGCTTTCAAGCATAGCGCGGGCCAGACTTTCGCCATTTTGGCAAGGGGCAAGGCGCGGGTGGGCGCGGGAGGTTAGGGAAAGCTCGGCCTCGCCCAGAACCTCGCGCAGCTCATAAAGGCTTTCGCCGCCGAGCGTCACGCCGAGGAAAAGCCCTTTTGTGCTGAGCTGGCTGAAGATCGCTTTGAAAACAGGGACGAGATCCTGCGCGTGCTGCAGGGAAAGGCAGGAAAGGATAAGATCCCATCCCTCCTGCGGGCGCGGGTTTTGATCGAAAGATTCCCATAAAAGGGGGCGGTGAAAGCTTTGCTTGATGTCCTGCAAGCGTGCCTGCAGCTGCGCGTTTGCGTGCGCATAAAGCGGGTGCGTGGCGGAAAGCGTGCGTCCGCGCGCCTTTTGAAGCGCCTGAAAGGGAATATCAAATGACATAAGGCATCATAATAAAAAAACGGCGCTCCAACCAAGCGCCGTTTTTTGGGGTGATGGAGGTTTATTACTTGGGTTCAAGCTTAAAGCCCTTGAGCACTTTCTGAGAGGGTGCGCCAATAACCAAGCTCTTTTTGTCTTCATACACGGGCGAAACGCCACACCCTTTTCCTTCCAGATTTACGGCAAGGCAGAGTTCTGCATCGCGCTGTTTTTTTGCTGTCGTTATGTCTTCTTTTAGTTTGTAGCCCAAACCCGTACCAACAGCGAGTACAGTAGCGAGCGCGCTGCCAACGACAAGCGCTCCTGCGCGGTGGAAGAGTCCCGTGGTTTTATCTTTTTTCTTTGAGCGGAGCATTTCTTGCCCTCCAGCGGGGGAACGATATGTTTTCATGAGAAAATCCTACTCTACAAAAGGGTTGGAAGGATCAGTTGATTTCGTTTATTATCATAGCACAAAAAGATGAAAATAAATAATAAAGAAAGCAAAAAAAAGATAACTATATGAAATATAACGGATTTTTCTTTTCTTCGCGGGGGCAGGGATGGCGGCTCTTTTGTATGAGGCTTTTGTGCAGCCTTTCAAGGGCTTAAAGCCTATCCTAGGGAAGGTTTCGGATTTTCTTTGGCCGCCTCTTTGTCTGGCTTGTGAAAATCGGGTTTTGACGGCGCAGGGTTTCTGCGCGGCGTGCTGGAAGGATTTTCCTTCTATCTCAGCGCCTTATTGTGATTGTTGCGGGCTGCCTTTTGATATTCCTTTGGAAGGGGCCCATCTTTGCGGGGCCTGTATGGCTCAACCGCCGGTTTTCGATCAGGCGCGGGCGGCGCTGCTTTACAAGGAACAAAGCAAGCCCTTGATTTTGCGTCTTAAACATGCCGACTGGCTGCATCCGGTGCCTGCTTTGGCGCGCTTTATGGCTGCGGCAGGGGCGGATTTTTGGCAGGAGCCGGATGTGGTGTTGATGCCTGTCCCCTTACATCGTTTAAGGCTTTTGAAGCGGCGGTATAATCAGGCGGCTCTTTTGGCGCGGGCGCTGGCGGCGCTGACGGGAAAAACCTTGCTTGTTGATGGGCTTAAAAGGATTCGGGCCACGCCGCCGCAGGGGCATTTTTCGCGCGGGGCCCGCAAAGGGAGTGTTCAGGGCGCTTTTGCTATGAAAAAAGGCGTGTCGGTCAAGGGCAAGACCATTGTGCTGGTGGATGATGTGATGACTTCGGGCGCCACAGCCTCAGCCTGCAGCGCGGTTCTCAAAAAGGCCGGCGCGCGGAAAGTTCTGGTGTTAACCATGGCGCGGGTGCCTGCCCATGGCTGAGCTATAAAAGGCTTGCCTTTCCCTTCGTTTTTAAGTAGAGATGGATACTAATCCGATGCTCGTTTGACGGGTGGGCCAAAAGCCCGCCTTTTTTGTTGCCCGACATCGAATCGAGAGCAAAATAAACATATGGGAATCAAAAGAGGTTCAGGCCATGGAATTGTTGCAAGTTGCAGATGCGGTTGCGCGCGAAAAAGACATTGAGCGGGATGAGGTTTTGGAAGCCATGGAGCAGGCCATGCAAAAAGCAGGCCGCGCCAAATATGGCTATGAGCATGACATCCGCGCCGTCATTGACCGCAAGACCGGCGAAACAAAATTATTCCGCTATCTTCTTGTCGTCGATCAGATTGAAGATGAATACACGCAGATTCTTCTCAAGGCCGCCAAGAAAAGCAATCCCGAAGCTGCTGTTGGTGAGTTTATCATTGATGAGCTTCCGCCGATTGATCTTGGACGCATTGCCGCGCAATCCGCTAAACAGGTGATCGTTCAAAAAGTGCGCGAGGCTGAGCGCCGCCGTCAATTTCTGGAATATAAGGATCGCCTTAGTGAAATCGTCAATGGCGTCGTCAAGCGCGTTGAATATGGCAATGTCACGGTGGATCTCGGGCGCGCCGAGGCTATTTTGCGGCGCGATGAATCCTTGCCGCGAGAGCATTTCAAAAATGGCGATCGCGTTCGCGCCTATATTTACGATGTAAGGGAAGAGCAGCGCGGGCCTCAGATTTTTCTTTCGCGCACACATCCGATTTTTATGGCCAAGCTTTTTGCACAGGAAGTGCCTGAGATTTACGACGGCATTATCGAAATCAAGTCGGTGGCGCGTGATCCTGGCTCGCGCGCAAAAATCGCTGTTGTGTCCAATGACAGCTCAATCGATCCTGTGGGGGCTTGCGTTGGCATGCGCGGCTCGCGCGTTCAAGCTGTTGTGGGTGAATTGCAGGGCGAAAAAATTGATATTATCCCTTGGTCGCATGATCCTGCGACTTTTGTCGTCAATGCGCTGGCCCCTGCCGAGGTCGCCAAGGTTGTTTTGGATGAAGATAGTCATCGCATGGATGTTGTGGTGCCGGATGAGCAGCTTTCTCTGGCCATCGGGCGGCGCGGGCAGAATGTCCGTCTGGCCTCGATGCTCACAGGCTGGGATATTGATATTTTAACCGAGCAGGAAGAAGCCGCCCGCCGTCAGGAAGAGCTTAAAGTGCGCACCACGCTCTTTATCGAGGCTTTGTCCGTGGATGATGTGATCGCGCATCTTCTGGTCAGCGAAGGTTTTTCGCGCGTGGAGCAGATCGCTGATACGCATGCCGATGATCTGGCCGAAATTGAAGGCTTTGATCTTGAGGTCGCAAGCGAGCTTCAACAGCGCGCGCGCGCATGGCTTTTGGAAAAGGCCGCCCAGCTTGAAAACCGCCGCCGCGAGCTTGGCGTGTCGGATGATGTTTTGACTTTGGCGCATATCACGCCCGAGATGGCGGTGAAACTCGGCGAGAAAGGCGTGAAGTCACTGGATGATGTCGGCGATCTTGCCGGCGATGAGTTGCGCGAGATTCTGGGTGAGGATGAAATCAGTGAAACGCGAGCCAATGAGGTCATTATGGCCGCGCGCGCGCACTGGTTTGCTGACGAAGCCCCCCAAGAAGACCCCGTTTGAGATCATGAGGAGGAACGGCACACGCGATGATGACGGCTTTAACCCAAACAGACAGCCCCTCTGTGGCCTGCAGACATGCGGACACTGCGCGCCGTTGTCTTGCCTGCGGTACGTCCAAGCCTAAAACATCGCTGATCCGTTTTGTTATTGCGCCGGACGGGCGGCTGACCCCTGATATTATGGCACGGCTTGACGGGCGCGGCTTTTGGGTCAGCGCGCAGCGGGATTGTCTTTTAAAAGCTCTTGAAACGAAGGCCTTTAGACGCGCCGCCAAGGGGCGCGCCGTGCATGTGCCCAAGGATCTTGCCTTGCAGGTTTGTGATCTTCTGGGCAGGCGCTGTCTTGATCTTCTGGGGCTTGCGGCCAAAGCGGGGCTTGTTGTGCGCGGGCTGCCGCAGATCGAGCAGGCTTTGCGCAAGGAACAGCTTTCTTTCGTTGTTTTTGCTTGGGACGCGGGCGCGGACGGGCGCAAAAAGCTGTGCGGCGCGCGCGGTTTTTCAACGCTTTTTCCTCAAACCGTTCTTGGCGCGGCTTTGGGGCAGGATCATGTGGCTTATGCGGGCCTTTTGCCGCATGCGCTTTCGGACAAACTGATGCAGGAGCTGGCACGCTATCTTGGTGTTTGCGCGGATGAACAGCTTTTAAACGACAAAGATGAAATTGTGGATGGAAGATGACAGACAAAGACACAAAAGAAACGGCAACAGAGAAAAAGGTTCTAAGCCTTGGCGGCAAGACCAAGCTTGAGCTGAAAAAACCGCCCTCCGGCGATCTTAAAGCGGGATCGACCGGTTCGGTGCGGCAGAGCTTTTCTCATGGCCGTTCCAAAACCGTTGCCGTGGAAGTCAAGCGCCGCAAAACAGCCGCAGAAGGCGCGGCGGGCGTAAAAAGCGCGCATGCGGCGCAGGGCGCTGCGCTGGGGCTTGAGGAAGGCACGGCGCAAGCACGGCGCTTGACGCAAAAGGAGCTTGAATCGCGCCAGCGCGCTTTGCGCGGCGCCGTGATCGAAAGCGAGCAACGCCGCAAAAAAGAGGAGCTTGATGAAAGCGCCGCGCGGCAAAAAAGTTCGGCCCTTAGTGATGAGCGCGCCCAAAGCCCTGCGCTTTCGGAAAAAGAACGCCTGCGCCAGCGCGAGCTTGAAGAGCTGCGCTTGATTCAAGATCAGGAACGGCAGGAAAGCGAGCGGCGCAAGACCGAAGATGAGCAACGCGCGCGCGCTTTGGCATCTTCCGGCGGACGCGTGGGCAATGAACGCGGGCGCGCGGGCGGGATGCGCGGCGCTGATCTGTCTTCGCTTTCAAGCGGTGTTTCCGCGCGGCGCGGGACGGCCCAGACTGATGAGGATGAGGGTGAAGAATCCTCGCGTGGCCGCCGTAGCGGGCGTAATACACGCGCAGCGCCAACGGCGCGGCGCACCGGCAACAATGATCGTCGCCGCACCGGCAAGCTGACGGTTTCCCAAGCGCTTGAGGGTGAAGAAGAGGGGCGCGTGCGCTCGGTGGCCTCGATACGCCGCCGTATTGAGCGCGGCAAACGTCAGGCGATGCAAAATCAGCTCGCGGCGGTGAAAGTCGCAAGGGATGTCATTATTCCCGAGGTTATCACCGTCCAAGAACTTGCCAACCGCATGGCGGAGCGCGGCGCGGATGTCATCAAGGCGCTGATGAAAATGGGCGTCATGGCCACCATCACGCAAAGCATTGACGCCGACACGGCTGAACTGATCGCAACTGAGCTTGGGCATCGCGTCAAGCGCGTGGCTGAATCCGATGTCGTGGCCGGTCTTTCTTTGATTGAAGACAGGCCCGAAGATATGAAACCGCGTTCGCCTGTCGTCACGGTGATGGGGCATGTCGATCACGGCAAAACCTCGCTTTTGGATGCTTTGCGCAGCGCCAATGTTGTGGCGGGCGAAGCGGGCGGCATTACGCAGCACATAGGCGCTTATCAGCTTGTTCTTCCCAAAGCTGTGCACGGGTTTGACCGTATTACTTTTATCGACACGCCCGGACACGCGGCCTTTACCGAGATGCGCGCGCGCGGCGCCAATGTTACGGATATTGTGATTTTGGTTGTCGCGGCGGATGACGGCATTATGCCGCAGACGATCGAGGCGATCCGCCATGCCAAAGCCGCCGGCGCGCCGTTGATTGTGGCGATCAATAAATGCGATCTTCCGGCTGCTGATCCGAGCCGCGTGCGCCAAGAGCTTTTGCAGCATGACGTGCAGGTTGAAGATATGGGCGGCGATGTTTTGTCTGTTGAGATTTCTGCCAAAAAGCGCGTTGGGCTTGATAAATTGCAAGACGCAATTTTGCTTCAGGCCGAGATTTTGGATCTCAAGGCCAATCCCGACCGCACGGCGGAGGGCGCTGTGATTGAAGCGAAGATGGAAAAAGGGCGCGGCTCGGTAGCAACTGTTCTTATCCAGCGCGGCACGCTTCATGTCGGGGATATTTTTGTGGCGGGCTCTGAATGGGGTCGCGTGCGCGCGCTTGTCAACGATCATGGCCAGAATGTGCAATCCGCGCCGCCTGCCATGCCGGTTGAAGTGATCGGCCTTAACGGGACGCCTGTCGCCGGTGATGATCTTGTTGTGGTGCCGTCAGAAGCGCGGGCGCGGGAAATCAGCGCTTATCGCGTGCGCCAGCGCCGCGCTCTGGCCGCAGCCACCACGCAGCGCACCACGCTTGAACAGATGATGGAAAACATCAAAACCGGCGAGGCCGCTTCCTTTACCGTTCTTATCAAGGGCGATGTGCATGGCTCGGTTGAGGCTTTGAAAACAGCGCTTGAAAAACTTTCCGAGGAAAGCAGCGAGGTCAAGGTTCAGGTTTTGGATGCGGCGGTCGGCCCCATTACAGAGTCGGATGTCACGCTGGCCAATGCTTCGCGCGGCATGATTATCGGCTTTAATGTCCGCGCCAATCCCCAAGCGCGCGAGATGGCCAAGCGCGATGGTGTCGAAATCCGCTACTACGCGATCATTTACAATGTGATTGATGATGTGAAGCAGGTTCTTTCCGGCATGCTGGCACCCGAGCTGCGCGAAAAGTTCCTTGGCAATGCCGAAGTGCTGCAGGTCTTTAACATCACCAAGGTCGGCAAGGTCGCGGGCTGTAAAGTCACGGAAGGCGTTGTGCGGCGCGGGGCCAAAGTGCGGCTACTGCGGGATAATGTTGTGATTCATGAGGGCGCTTTGAAGACGCTCAAACGCATGAAGGACGAAGTCAAAGAAGTGCGCGAGGGTTATGAATGCGGCATGGCGTTTGAAAATTACGACAATATTCAAGAAGGCGATATGATCGAATGTTTTGAGATCGAGCAGATCGCAAGGCATCTTTAAGGCGGGATTACGCTCATGCGCTCACAAAGACAGCTTAAAGTCGGCGAGACGTTGCGTCATGCTCTGGCGCAGCTTTTCCAGCGCGGCGATGTTCCGTGGCCCGCTTCGTTCAAGCCGCCTATTGTGACGATCTCGCAGGTGCAGGTCAGTCCGGATTTGCGCGCGGCGACGGCTTTCTTTTCGACTATGGGCGAAGGTGCGGATGCGGAAAGCACGTTCAAGGCGCTGAAAGAGCTGACCGGTTTTTTCCGTCACGCCATGGGCCGCGCGGTCAATCTGCGTTATGTGCCGACCCTTGTCTTTAAGCTTGATACGAGTTTTAATTATGCGCAGCATATTGATGAGATTTTAAGCATGCCTGCGGTCGCCAAAGATCTGGCAAAAAAAGACGGGGAAAAATGAAGGGCGCAAAGCTTCACGGCTGGCTTGTTCTGGATAAGCCCGTGGGCCTTACTTCTGTTCAGGCTTTGGGGCGCGCAAGGCGGCTTTTGGGCGGCGGCAAAGCAGGGCATGGGGGGACGCTGGATCCTCTGGCCAGCGGCGTTTTGCCTTTGGCGTTCGGCGAGGCGACAAAAATCATCGCGCATGTTATGGACGGCACCAAAATCTATGAGTTCACGGTTTTGTGGGGCCAGCAGCGCTCAACCGATGATGCGGAAGGTGAAATTATCGCCGTAAGTGACGCTCGGCCCACGGAAAAAGAGGTTTTGGCCGCGCTGCCTTTTTTTGTCGGAGACATTCTTCAGACGCCGCCGGCCTTTTCAGCCCTTAAAATCGCGGGTCAGCGCGCTTATGATCTGGCGCGCAAGGGGCAAGAGGTGGATTTACGGCCGCGAAAGGTGCAAATCGACCGGCTTGACCTTATTAAAGCTGATAAAGAGGGCGCAACTTTGCGTCTTGCGTGCGGTAAAGGGACTTATGTGCGGGCTTTGGCGCGCGATTTGGCGCTTAAACTCGGTAGTTTGGGCTATGTGGGGGCTCTCAGGCGCCTTGCTGCGGGGAATTTTGGGATCGCGCAAGCAATATCTGTTGAAAAACTCGAAGAATTGGCGCATAAGGGGGCTGCTCAGACAGCTCTGCTGTCGGTCGGATCGGCACTGGACGACATCCCGGGCCTGACCTTGACCGCGAGCGAAGCGCAAACCTTGCGCAACGGAAACCGCCTGCTTTTGCGTCGGGATCAGCTTCACTTGATAAAAGAGCCTTTGATCGCTGCTTTTTATCAGGAGGAGCCTGTGGCGCTTGTGCGGGTGGAAAACGGTGCGCTTTGTGTGGTGCGCGGTTTTCGTTTCTCATGATTTTTTGAAAAGGAGATAGATGATGTCGATGTCCAAAGCTCAGAAGCAGGCTCTTGTCGCCAAGTTTGCGCAGAAAAAAGGCGATACAGGTTCACCCGAAGTGCAGGTTGCTGTTTTAACGCAGCGCATCAACGACCTGACCAAACATTTCGAAACCAACAAAAAAGATCACCATTCACGCCGTGGCCTTTTGATGATGGTCAGCAAGCGGCGCGGTCTTTTGGCCTATCTTAAAAACAAGGATCTGGGGCGCTATGAAAAACTGATCGCGGCTCTGGGCCTGCGTAAGTAAGAACAAGAAAGAACAGCATGAAAGCCGATGACCATGGGGGTCATCGGGATGTCAAACGGGATCGGAAAAAAACGATGTTTACAGTTTACAAGAGAGAAATGGAATGGGGCGGGCGCAAGCTTGTTCTTGAAACAGGCAAAGTGGCGCGGCAGGCTGATGGCGCTGTTGTAGCAAGCCTTGGCGATACGGTTGTGCTCTGCACGGTTGTCGGCGCCAAAAAAGCAAAACCCGGGCAGGGATTCTTTCCCTTGACCGTCAATTACCAAGAAAAATATTTTGCGGCAGGGCGCATCCCGGGCGGGTTTTTCCGCCGTGAGGGAAGGCCTACGGAGAGCGAGACTCTCACAAGCCGTCTTATTGATCGCCCTATCCGGCCTTTGTTTCCGGAAGGCTATTTGTGTGAGACGCAGGTGATCGCTACGGTGCTGAGCCATGATTTGGAAAATAATCCTGACATTGTTGCGATGATCGGCTGTTCTGCGGCTTTGACGCTTTCGGGCATTCCTTTCCTCGGCCCCATTGGTGGCGCGCGTGTTGGGTATAAGGATGGAGCTTACATTCTTAATCCCACCATGCAGGAGCTTGAAGACAGCGCGCTTGATCTGGTTGTCGCCGGTACGCGCGAAGGCGTGTTGATGGTGGAGTCTGAGGCGCGTGAGCTTTCTGAAGATGTGATGCTCGGTGCTGTGGTTTTCGGACATGAATCCATGCAGCCGGTGATTGATATGATTATCTCGCTTGCTGAATCGGCTGCGAAAGATCCTCGGGATCTTGCGCCTCCTGCTTATGACCAAAAGACGTTGATGGCGGGACTTCAAACGCTGATCGGGCAGGATATGAAAGACGCCTATACCCACACGGCCAAGGCGGAACGTTATGGCTTGCTTGACGCTTTGAAGGAAAAGGCTTGCGGCGCGTTGGCGGAAGAAGCTGCCTATACGGCTGAGCAAATCGATGAAGCGCTTGAGAGCATGAAATACAACCATGTCCGCGCGATGATCCTTGATACAGGCAAGCGCATTGACGGGCGCGATACAAAAACCGTTCGCCCGATTGTGGGCGAGGTTGGCGTGTTGCCGCGCACGCATGGCTCATCCCTGTTTACGCGAGGCGAAACGCAAGCTTTTGTCGTGACCACGCTGGGAACAGGGCAGGATGAGCAGATTATCGACGCTCTGGCCGGTGAGTATCGTGAGCATTTTATGCTGCATTACAACTTCCCGCCCTATTCGGTGGGCGAGGCCGGACGTCTGGGCAGTCCCGGGCGGCGTGAAATCGGGCATGGAAAATTGGCGTGGCGCGCGCTGCGTCCGCTGCTTCCTTCGAAGGAGGCGTTTCCTTACACCATTCGCGTGGTTTCGGAAATTACGGAGTCCAACGGATCGTCCTCTATGGCGACTGTGTGCGGAAGCTCGCTTGCTTTGATGGATGCTGGTGTTCCCTTGCCGCGTCCTGTGGCGGGCATTGCGATGGGGCTTATCAAGGAGGATCGCGGTTTTGCGGTGCTTTCGGATATTCTGGGCGATGAGGATCATCTTGGCGATATGGACTTTAAAGTGGCCGGTTCCGAGCAAGGGATCACGGCGCTGCAAATGGACATCAAGATCACTTCGATCACGAAAGAGATCATGAAGATTGCCCTGGATCAAGCCAAGGAAGGGCGCATGCATATTCTTGGCGAGATGGCCAAGGCGCTGACCGGCGCGCGTGAAGGCGTCAGCCAGAATGCGCCGCGCATCACCACGCTGCAAATCCCCAAGGATAAAATCCGCGAGGTGATCGGCACAGGCGGCAAAGTGATCCGCGAGATTGTCGAAACCACAGGCGCGAAAATTGACATTGATGATAACGGCACGGTTAAGGTTGCGGCGGTGGACGCCGCTGCGGGCGAGGCGGCGATCAACTGGATTCGCGGCATTGTGGCGGAGCCTGAGGTCGGCGTGATTTACAAGGGCAAAGTTGTCAAGCTGATGGAGTTCGGCGCTTTTGTAAACTTCCTCGGCGCGCGTGACGGGCTTGTGCATATTTCCGAGATTGCGGCAGGGCGTGTGAATAAAACGTCCGACGTGCTTGCGGAAGGGCAGATGGTCTATGTCAAAGTGCTTGGTGTTGATGATCGCGGGAAAGTGAAACTTTCGATGAAGGTTGTCGATCAGGAAACGGGGCTGGAGCTGGCGGGGAAGTAACCCGTTAGCCCTCCCCCCTCTAAAATGTCATTGGCAGGAAAGTCGGCGAAGCCGAATTGACGCGGCAATCCCTGCGCCATCGCAGAGATTGCCGCGTCAGGCCTTACGGCCTTCCTCGCAATGACAGTTTTTTTAGATCCCCCCTTTGTCATCCTCGGGCAACCGCGAAGCGGTTGAGCCGGGGATCTGACGCCGGAGCATCATTCCACCGTCAGATCCCCGGGCTCTTGCTTCGCAAGCCCCGAGGATGACAAGGGGGGATAGAGTTAAGCTCTCTCCACCTTCAGCGGCCTATCCACGAGGGCGGCGATGATGTCTTGCACAGACGCCTTGTTTTGCAGAATGGCTTGCACGGCTGTGACGATGGGCATTTCGATTCCTTTTTGGGCGGCGAGCGCGGCAGCCGCTTGGGCGGTGGGGACGCCTTCGGCGATGGTTTGGCGCTCGGCAAGGATGGATTCGAGAGATTGGCCTTGGCCTAAAGCGTAGCCTAGGGACATATTTCTGGATGTTGTGCTGGCGCAGGTTAGGATTAAATCGCCGAGGCCGGACAGGCCCATCAAGGTTTCTTTTTCGGCGCCCATGGCGCGGCCTAGGCGCATCATTTCGGCAAGGCCTCTGGTGATAAGGGCGGCGCGGGCGTTTTCGCCTAGGCCGCTTCCTGCCGCGATGCCTGTGGCGATCGCCATGACATTCTTAATGGCGCCGCCTATTTGCGCGCCGATCACGTCCGTGCTGGCGTAGGGGCGCAAGGTTCGGCTTGAAATGGCCTGACAGAGATTTTGGCCGAGGGCTTCGTCTGCGCAGGCCAGCGTCAACGCCGTGATCTGGCCTTTGGCGACTTCGCTTGCGAAGCTTGGGCCGGAAAGGATGGCGATAGGGTGGCCTTTGAGTTCTTGCGCGATGATGTCTGAAGGGAAACTCAGCGTATCTTTTTCGATTCCTTTATTGGCCAGAATAAGGGGGATTTCTTTTGAAGCGTTCAGCGTTGCAATATGTCTTGCCATTTTGCGCGTGTGCTGGACGGGCGTAACGAAAAGCCAAGCTTGGCGGTCGATTATATCCTGAAAATCCTGCGTGGCTTTGATGGAAGGGTCGAGCTCTATGTTGGGCAGATAGGTGGTGTTTTCATGTTTTTTGTTGATCGTTTGGCATACATCATCTTCGCGCGCCCAGAGAATCACTTCGCGGCCCGCGCGGGCAAGGCTTTGCGCCAGAGCCGTGCCCCATGCGCCAGCGCCGATGACGGCGAAAGAGTTGATTTCATTCATCAGGAAACTCCCCTAACTGTTTGGGCGCCAAGGGCCATCTTGGGCGGGCGCGTGTGTCCAGAGGATCGCTTAGACCAAGTCTTAAACGCTCAAGACCTGCCCATGCTATCATCAGCCCGTTATCTGTGCAAAGTGCGGGCGGCGGCGCGAGAAAAGGAAGTTTATGACGCGCGGCGCATGAGGTCAAAGCTTGGCGAATAGCGAGGTTGGCGGCTACGCCACCGGCGGCTACCAGAGCGGCAGGTTTATCGCCGCGCGTTTCTAAAAGGGACAAGGCGTTTTCTGCGCGGTCTTGTAAAATCGCTGCAATCGTTTGTTCAAGCGAGGCGGCCATGTCGGCGATGAAGGAAGAGGTCAGCGGTTTTTCTTGCGCCTCAACAGCCAGACGCACTGCCGTTTTAAGTCCTGAAAAAGAAAAGTCGCAGCCTTTGCGGCCTATAAGAGGGCGCGGCAGGGGGATAGCATTCGGATTGCCTTCTTTCGCGGCTTTTTCAATCAGGACTCCGCCCGGGTAGCCGAGGCCCAAGAGTTTTGCGCTTTTGTCAAAACATTCGCCGACGGCGTCATCCAAAGATGCGCCCAGAAGTTCGTAAGCGCCGACTCCCTTAACCCATAAAAGCTGGCAATGGCCGCCTGAGATGAGAAGAAGAAGATAGGGAAAGGGAACGTCTTCGCTCAGACGTATGCTCAGGCCGTGGGCTTCGAGGTGGTTGACGGCGATAAAAGGTTTTTCCGTAACGGCGGCCATGGCTTTGCCCATCATGGCGCCGACCATCACACCGCCGATCAGGCCCGGGCCGCAGGTGGCGGCGATGCCGTCAATATCCGCGAGCGTTAAAGAGGCCTCAGCAAGCGCCTGCCGCACAAGATCATCGATTTTTGCCAGATGCGCGCGGGCGGCGATTTCAGGGACGACACCGCCATAGGGGCGGTGGGCGTTTTCCTGCGAGGCCAGCGCGTGGGCGAGGATACGGGGCGCATCATCACAGACAATGCCGACAGCGGTTTCATCGCAACTGCTTTCGATTCCCAGAATCTTCATTAAAAAAGGCCCTCGATCAAGCCGGACTCGTTAAGATGAATGCGCTCTGCCGCAGGCGATCTTGGCAGGCCGGGCATGGTCAGAATATCGCCGCACAGAGCCACCACAAAACCTGCGCCCGCGCTTAAACGGACATCGCGCACGGTAAGAGTGAAACCATCAGGCGCGCCGCGCAAAGCTTGATTGTCTGAAAAGCTATAAGGTGTTTTGGCGATGCAGACGGGGAGTTTTCCAAAGCCTTCTTTTTCATACAAGGCGAGTTTGCGCGTGGCCGAGGATTCAAAATGGATGTTTTCAGCGCGGTAGATGGCTTTGGCAACGGTTTCTATTTTTTCAGCCAAAGGCATGGCATCAGGATAAAGCAATTTAAAAGAAGCAGGTGTTTGCGTGATCTTGATAAGATCCTGCGCCAAAGAGAGCGCGCCTTTGCCGCCGTCAGCCCAATGTGTGCAGAAATGCGCAGCGATGCCGATTTTTTCGCAGGCTTCTTTGATGACGTTCATTTCAGCCTGCGTGTCGCTTGAAAACTTGTTGATGGCCACAAGGACAGGAAGGCCGAACTTCTGGACATTTTCAACATGGCGGATCAGGTTGGCAAGGCCATCCTTTACGGCCTTTACATTTTCACGCGCGAGATCTTCTTTGGCGATTCCGGCGTGCATTTTAAGGGCGCGGACGGTGGCCACAACTACGGCAGCGCAAGGCGCAAGACCGGCGGCGCGGCATTTGATGTTGAAAAACTTTTCAGCGCCTAAATCCGCGCCGAATCCGGCTTCGGTCACCACATAATCGGCAAGCCTTAGCGCGGTTTGTGTGGCGATCACGCTGTTGCATCCATGCGCGATATTAGCAAAGGGCCCGCCATGGATAAGCGCTGGCGTGCCTTCAAGGGTCTGGACGAGGTTGGGCTGCAGGGCATCGCGCAGCAGCGCCGCCATGGCTCTTTCAGCTTTCACGTCACTTGTTTTGGCAAAGCTTTTGTCAAAGCGCTGGGCGATCACCATACGCGCAAGGCGCTCTTCAAGGTCTTTATAGGATTGAGCAAGACAGAACACGGCCATCACTTCGGAGGCGACCGTGATGTCAAAGCCGTCTTCGCGGACTTGTCCGTTATTGCCCAAAGCGGCCAGCGTATGGCGCAAAGCGCGGTCATTCATATCAATGGCGCGCTTCCAGAAGATTTTGGATGGATCAAGCCCTGCGGCATTGCTCCAATAAATATGATTATCAATCATAGCCGCAAGCAAAGCGTTTGCGCTGGTGATGGCGTGAAAATCGCCGGTGAAATGGAGGTTAATCTCATCCATCGGCGCGACTTGGGCATGGCCGCCCCCTGTGGCGCCGCCTTTAAGGCCAAGGCACGGCCCTAAGGAAGGCTCGCGCAAAGCGATCATTGTTTTTTGTTGCAGCTGCGTCAGCGCATCGCCAAGGCCGATGGTGGTGGTGGTTTTGCCTTCGCCCGCCTGTGTGGGGCTGATGGCTGTTACTAAAACCAGCTTGCCGCGCGGGGGCTGGCTTTGCAAAGAGGTGACCTTGTCCATCACGATCTTGGCTTTGTGGGGGCCGTAGAGATAAAGGTCTTTGGCGCTTAGGCCCACCTTGGCCGCTATGGTTTCGATGTCCGCCAAAGGGGTTTGGCGGGCAAGGGTTATATCATCAAGGGCTGTCGTCATGGATCGCGGTAGCTCCTTTTTTCGCTTGATCTTTGCGCGCAATGTGCTCTTTTTTAAACAACTTTACAAGTCTTTGCGGGGGTTGCTTTGGGGGTTATCACGCGGTTTGCGCCAAGTCCGACGGGGTTTTTGCATCTTGGGCATGCGGCGTCCGCGCTTTTTGCTTGGCGTCAAGCGCAGGAAGAGGGTGGTACTTTTCTTTTGCGAATCGAAGATATTGATTCGTCACGCTGCCGGTCTTCTTATGTGACGCAGATTTTTGAGGATTTGCGCTGGCTGGGCCTACATTGGCCTCAGCCGGTGCTTTATCAGTCGCAGCGGATGGCAGTTTACCGGCAGGCTCTTGATGTTTTACAGGCAAAGGGGCTGCTTTATCCTTGTTTTTGCACGCGCAAGGAGGCTGTTCTTTCCGCCCCGCAGGAAGGGGATGAGGCTTTTGCGGTTTATACGGGGGCTTGCAGGAACCTGACCACGCCGCCGCCTTTGCGGGAGCCTGCTCTTAGGCTTGATATGCAAAAGGCCTGCGCTCTGGCGGGGCCTTTATCTTGGTATGACGCGGCCTGCGGGCGGGTTGTTGAGGCTGATCCTGCGCGGTTTGGTGATGTTATTCTGGCGCGGCGGGACATTAAAACAAGCTATCATCTGGCTGTTTGTGTTGATGATGCGGCCCAAGGCGTGACGTTGGTGACGCGCGGGGAGGATTTGCGGGCCGTTACGGATATTCATTGCCTGATTCAAACGCTGCTTGATTTGCCAAGGCCCGCTTATGCGCATCACCCGCTTTTGCGGGATGAAAAGGGGCAGCGGCTGGCCAAGCGGGATCAGAGCCTGAGTCTTGGAGCTTTGCGCCAAAAAGGCCTTAGTCCGCAGGCTGTGATCGAACAAGCTTGTTTTAATCAGGGTTAAATGCTTTCTTGTTGACAAGATAAGGCTTTTTGCTTAACTCTGGCCGCCAGTTGTGACACATGAAAAAGGGATCTTTTTCATTTTTTGCGCGGGTGTAGCTCAGTTGGTTAGAGCGTCGGCCTGTCACGCCGAAGGCCGCGGGTTCAAGTCCCGTCACTCGCGCCATTTTTCCTTTCCTTGAAAGGAGCCAGAGCGGTGAGCAGGGATATTTTAGGGTCTTATTTCCCTATCCTGGTCTTTATGGCGGTCGCTTTTGGCATCGCCCTTGCTGCCGTTGCTCTTTCCTTTATTTTTGGCCCGCATAAGCCTGATATTCACAAAAATGAACCTTATGAGTGCGGCTTTGCGCCTTTTTCGGATGCGCGCGGGCGGGTTCATGTCCGTTTTTATCTTGTGGCCATTCTTTTCATTCTTTTTGATATTGAGGTGGCGTTTTTATTTCCTTGGGCTGTGGCGCTTTTGGATATCGGCTGGGGCGGGTTTGCCTCGATGATGGTGTTTCTTTTCGTCCTCACGGTCGGGTTTGTGTATGAGTGGAAAAGGGGTGCTCTGGAATGGGAGTAGGCAAATCCCCTGTTTTCGATCCGCAGATAGATCCCGTCACCCGCAGGCGCTATGAACAAGGCGCGCGGCTTTTGGGCAAGGGGGTTCAGGATAAGGGCTTTTTGCTTGCCAAACGTGATGAGCTTTTTGCTTGGGCGCGTACCGGATCTATGTGGCCTTTGACGTTCGGGCTTGCCTGCTGCGGCATTGAGATGATTCACGCTTATATGAGCCGCTATGATCTCGACCGTTTCGGGATGATGCCGCGCTCAAGCCCTCGTCAGGCGGATGTGATGATTGTGGCCGGTACCGTCACCAACAAAATGGCGCCGGCCTTGCGCCGCCTTTATGACCAGATGCCTGAGCCGCGCTGGGTGATCTCGATGGGAAGCTGCGCCAATGGCGGGGGGTATTATTATTACTCTTATTCTGTTTTGCGCGGCTGCGATCGCGTGATTCCGGTTGATGTTTATGTGCCGGGCTGCCCGCCTTCGGCTGAGGCTTTAGTTTATGGGCTTTTGCAACTCCACCGCAAGATTCGCGCGCAGGAGCAATCAAGCTGGCTTGACCGGCAGGGGGCGTCATGATGGATGTTGTACGCACCGTTTTGCAGGAAGCCAACATCAAGTATCTTTCTTGTGGCGCCGGTGTTTTGCATGTGGATGGGGCGGCTCTTTTTGAAGCCTTGCAGCTTTTGCGGGATCATCCGCAAACGGATTTTACGCAGATGATGGATCTTTGCGGGGTTGATTATCCTTCGCGGCGTCCGCGGTTTGATGTGGTCTATCAGCTTTTGAGTTTGCGTTTTAATACGCGGCTGACGGTTGTTGTTTCTGTTGAAGAAGAAATAGCCGTGCCTTCAATAACGAAGCTTTATCCCTGCGCCGCTTGGTTTGAACGTGAATGCTATGACATGTTCGGCCTTGTGTTCGAAGGGCATGAGGATTTGCGCCGGATTTTGACGGATTATGATTTTGAAGGTTTTCCTTTGCGGCGGGATTTTCCTTTAAGCGGGTTTACGCAGGTGCGTTATGATGATTTGACGCGGCAGGTGATTAAGGAGCCTGTGTCTCTCGATCAGGATTACCGCGCTTTTGAGGCGCAAAGCCCTTGGCGCGGTGTGGCGGCTGTGCAGAAACGGGGGGCGTCATGAGCGCGCCTTCGGATCCGTTTGTTCTTAATCTTGGGCCGCAGCATCCGGCGGCGCATGGCGTTTTGCGGCTTATTCTTGAAATGGACGGCGAGATTGTCAGCCGCGCCGATCCGCATATCGGGTTTCTTCATCGCGGTACGGAAAAACTTATCGAGCATAAAACCTATATGCAGGCGCTTCCTTATTTCGATCGGCTGGATTATGTCGCGCCTATGGCTTCGGAGCATTGTTTTTCTCTGGCGGTGGAAAAGCTTCTCAAGCTCCAGATCCCGCCGCGCGCTCAAGTCATCCGCGTTTTATTTGCGGAAATTACGCGCCTTTTGAATCATCTTTTTGCTGTGACGACAAGCGCGCTTGATCTTGGGGCGATCACGCCCACGCTTTGGGGGTTTGAGCAGCGTGAAAAACTGATGGCGTTTTCCGAGCGTGTTTCAGGCGCGCGGATGCATGCCAATTATATCCGCCCGGGCGGCGTGGCCAAGGATCTCCCCGAAGGGCTTTTGGATGACATCTGGGATTTTGCGCATGATTTTCCGGCTTTTGTGGATGATCTTGAAACGCTGCTGACCGAAAACCGCATCTTCAAGCAGCGCACGGTGGATATCGGTATGATTGATTTGCAGACGGCTTTGGCTTGGGGGCTGAGCGGGCCGATGCTGCGGGCCAGCGGCGCGGCGTGGGATTTGCGCAAAAGCCAGCCTTATGACGGGTATGAGACTTATGATTTCGACATTCCTGTCGGCAAAACGGGTGATTGTTATGCGCGCTATCTTGTCCGTATCGCGGAGATGCGTCAGTCTGCGCGTATCATCAAGCAGTGCGTCATGCGCATGCCGCAAGGGCCTTTTATGGTGGATGATTACAAGGTGGCCTTGCCGCCGCGCCAGCTTCTTGAAACCTCGATGGAGGCTTTAATCCATCACTTTAAACTTGCAAGCGAGGGTTATCATGTGCCGCAGGGGGCCGCTTATACAGCTGTGGAAGCGCCCAAGGGCGAGTTCGGCATTTACCTGATTGCGGATGGCAGCAACAAGCCTTACCGCTGTAAAATCAGAGCGCCGAGTTTTGCTCATCTGCAAATACTTCCTTTGCTTGCGCAGGATCATATGCTGGCCGATGTGGTGGCCATTCTCGGCAGTCTTGACATTGTTTTCGGGGAGATCGATCGATGAAGGAAAATGGGCGGAAAAAACCGTTTATGGTTGTAGGTGAAATTGTTCGTCTTCCTCAAAGAGGCGGGGATGAAGCCTATATCGTGCTTGGTGTCCAAAGGGATCATTCTTCCGGTGGCCCGCATTATGCGGAAATCTGTCCTACCTATTATTTTAAAGATGATGCGGAGAAGCTTATTTTTGCGCGCAATTTGAAACGGGGATTCACAAAACTTGATCGGGAATCCGCATTTTTGAACCTGCTTGAACATAAAGCATTTTGGGATCTGGGTGTTGAGGCGCCTCATTGGCGTCTTGCTGATGAAAGCCTGCAGCCCGGCACATATATTCACTGGCATAACACGCATCATCTCAAGCTTTGTCACGCTTGGACGAAACGGGACGCCGAGGCTTTGGACAGAGATTCATCACAGGATGCTGTCGTGACCGAGCAGTTTTATGCAAGGCATAATAATGTTCCCCAGATTATGATCGGGTTTCAGCTTCTTAAAAGTGAACTTGCGCCGCATTATCAGGGTTTTCTTGATAATGTGCAAAAGCATGCTGATGAACAATATTTAAAAGATATGCGATCATCACTTGTAGGGGAAACAATTTGTGGTTTTGCGCCGCTTTATTGTTTTTTTGATCCCAAAAGGGTTACCATTACCAAAGGCGTATCCAACGGCGTTTATCCAAGCAGGGAGCAGGTTTTAAGAAACGGAACGCCGCTGCGGCGCGATGTGACGCAGGGATGATGGCGATGGCTTTATCAACAGGACAGCCCGTTTTTTCTTTCCAGCCCGAAGCGCAGGAGCAGGCCCGCGCGATTGTGGCGCGTTATCCTGAGGGCCGTCAGGCCAGCGCGCTGGCACCACTTTTGGATCTGGCGCAGCGGCAGAATAAGGGGTTTCTTTCGCGCGATGCTATTTTTTATGTGGCAGATTTTCTTGATGTGCCCGCGATCCGCGCTTTTGAGGTGGCCTCTTTTTACAGCATGTTTAATCTTGAGCCTGTGGGGCTTTATCTGATTCAGATCTGCCGCACAACGCCTTGCTGGCTTGCGGGCAGTGACGATCTTAAAAAAGCGATTGAAGAGCATCTGGGCCTTAAAGTGGGGCAGACATCAGAGGATAAGCTCTTTACCTTGCGCGAGGTGGAATGTCTGGGCGCTTGCGTGAATGCGCCTGCTGTGCAGATCAATGATGATTATTATGAGGCTTTAACGCCTGAAACGCTGATTGCAATTTTAAAAGCGCTTGCGCGTGGTGAAAAGCCGGTTTACGCCCCTTGCAATGTGGCGGGGCGTTGTTCCTGTGCCTGTAAAAAGGAAAAAACATGCTAAAGCCGCAGGATCGCATCTTTACCAATTTATGCGGGCATGAGCCGATCCTGTTGTCGGCTTCGCGCCGGCGCGGAATCTGGGCGGATACGGCCAAGCTTATCAGTCAGGGCAGCGCAGCGCTGATTGAGCAGGTGAAAAAATCAGGCCTGCGCGGGCGCGGCGGGGCAGGGTTTTCAACGGGGCTTAAATGGTCTTTTATGCCCAAACCTTCCGAGCGGCCTCATTACCTGATTGTGAATGCGGATGAGTCCGAGCCGGGCACCTGCAAAGACCGCGCAATTTTGCGTTATGATCCGCATCGTCTTTTGGAAGGCGCTTTGTTTGCGGCGGCGGCCGTGCAAGCGCATGTGGTTTATATCTATATACGCGGCGAGTTTGGGCAGGAGGCGCGCGTTTTGCAAGAGGCGCTTGTCGAAGCCTACAGCGCCGGACTTTTGGGGCGCAATGCCGCCGGCTCGGGCTGGGCTTGTGATGTTTATATTCATCGCGGGGCAGGGGCTTATATTTGCGGCGAGGAAACAGCGCTGCTCGAAAGTCTTGAAGGCAAAAAAGGGCAGCCGCGCAACAAGCCGCCTTTTCCGGCGCAGGCGGGGCTTTACGGGTGCCCGACCACCATCAACAATGTTGAAACTTTGGCCTGCGTGCCGGAGATTTTGCGGCGCGGGCCCAACTGGTTTGCGTCATTCGGGCGGCCCAATAATACGGGAACCAAGCTTTTTTGCATCTCGGGCCATGTCAACAAGCCTTGCACGGTTGAAGAAGAAATGGGAATCCCGCTGAAAGAACTTATCGAAAAACACGCAGGCGGCGTGCGCGGCGGGTGGGATAATCTTTTGGCTGTGATTCCGGGCGGGGCCTCGGTGCCGCTTTTGCCTGCCTCTTTATGCACAGATGCGCGGATGGATTTTGACAGTCTTTCAGAGCTTGGCTCGGCTTTGGGTTCGGCCGGCGTGATTGTGATGGACAAATCCACGGATATTATCGAGGCTATTGCGCGGCTCAGTCATTTTTACATGCATGAAAGCTGCGGGCAGTGTACGCCTTGCCGCGAAGGGACGGGCTGGATCTGGCACGTGATGACGAGGCTGCAAAAAGGCGAAGCTGAAATCCATGAGATTGATGAGCTTTGGGACATCACCAAAGCTATTGAGGGTCACACGATTTGCTCGTTCGGCGATGCGGCTTCTTGGCCTGTCCAAGGTTTGATCCGTCATTTCAGGCCTGTTCTTGAAGCGCGTCTCAAGAAAAGCGGGGCGTCATGATTAAGCTGACCATTGATGCGCGCGAAATTGAGGTTGAGGAAGGCACTTCTATCCTTCAAGCCTGCACGCAAAACGATATTGAGATTCCGCGTTTTTGCTATCATGAAAAGCTTTCGATAGCAGGAAGCTGCCGCATGTGCCTTGTTGAAGTTGAAAAAATGCCCAAGCTTGTTATCAGCTGCGCCATGCCATGCGCTGCGGGGATGGTTGTTCACACGCAAAATGACCGCATCAAACGCGCGCGCGCCGAAGTGATGGCGATGCTGCTTTTAAACCATCCTTTGGATTGTCCTGTGTGCGATCGGGGCGGGGCATGCGATCTTCAGGATCTTGCTTTTGCCTATGGGTGGGATCGCTCTTGCAGCAAGGAAGAGCGGCGGCAGGTGTGCGACAAAGAACTTGGGCCTCTCATTAAAACAGTGATGACGCGCTGCATTCACTGCACGCGCTGTCTTCGTTTTATGGATGAGATTGCGGGCGTGCCTTCCTTGGGCGGGCTTTATCGCGGCGAGGATTTGGAAATTACGCCGGTTTCCGAGGGGCCTATATTGTCCGAGCTTGCGGGCAATTTGATTGAAATATGTCCCGTGGGCGCTTTGACGGCTAAGCCTGATGCCTTTGCTTTTCGTCCTTGGGAGCTTGAGAAGACGGACAGCATTGATGTGATGGATGCTGTCGGCAGCAACATACGCATTGATACGCGCGGCAATAAGGTGATGCGTATCGTGCCGCGCCTTCATGAGGGTATCAATGAAACATGGATCAATGACAAGACGCGGTTTGCGTGTGATGGGCTCAATTATCAGCGGCTTGATCGGCCCTATCTGCGGCGCGAGGGAAGGCTTGAGGCGGTAAGCTGGGATGATGCTTTGGAAGTGATTGCAAAAAAACTTCATAATCTGCCGCCTGAACGGCTGGGGGCAATTGCGGGCGATCTTGCGGATTGCGAGTCGATGTTTGCGATGAAGGCCTTTTTGAAAGCTCTTGATACGCCTAATATGGATTGCAGGCAGGATGGCGCTTTGTATGACATCAGCGCGCGCGCCGGCTATGTGATGAACAGCCGCATCAGCGGGATTGAACAGGCGGATGTGATTTTGCTTGTGGGTACCAACCCTCGGTTTGAGGCAAGCCTTGTCAATGCGCGGTTGCGTAAGCGGTTTTTACAAGGCGGCGTCAAAATCGGGTTGATCGGAAGCCCTTGCAATCTGACCTATCCTTATGAGCATGTCGGCTACAGCGCCGTGACGGTGCGCGATTTGCTTGAGGAAAAGCATCCTTTTGCGGATCTTTTGAAGGGCGCCAGACGTCCTATGTTGATTTTGGGCGCGGCAGCGGCGGCGCGGGCGGATGGGCCGGCGCTGCATACGGCCTGTTGTGAGCTTGCGGAGAGATTCAATCTGGCCCGTGATGGGTTTAACGGCTTTAATGTGCTCCAGAGCGCAGCTTCGCGCGTGGGCGGGCTTGATCTTGGTTTTGTGCCGCAGGGCAAATATGGTCTGGCTTGCGCCGGTATGCGGGCGGCGGCGCAGACGGGCAGGCTTGATGTGCTTTATCTTTTGGGCGCTGATGAGATGGATATGAAATATCTGGGCAAGGCTTTTGTGATTTATCAAGGCCATCATGGCGACCTTGGCGCGCAACGCGCGGATGTTGTGCTGCCGACGCCCGCATATACGGAAAAAGACGGCCATTACGTCAACACCGAAGGGCGGCCCCAGCGCGCGCGCCGCGCTGTGATGCCTTTGGGCCAAGCGCAGGAGGATTGGGCTGTTTTGGTGATGCTGGCGCAGGCATGCGGCAAGTCGCTCCCTTTTGAAAATGCCGACCAGCTTCGCAAGGCGATGATAAAGGCCGCGCCGCATTTGGGAGCACTTGATGAAGTGCCTGTCAATATGTGGCAGCGTTTTGGAACGGGGGGGAGTTTGTCGCTCCAGAAAATGCAAAACGGGCCGGCTAATTTTTACATGACGGATTCCATCTGCCGCGCTTCGCCCACGATGGCTCAATGCACGCGCGAGGTTTGGCCTCTTTTGCAGGGAGAGGGGTGAGCATGCTTTGGGACATTTTCTGGATTCTTGCTGGGGTGGCCTGCATTATAGCCGTGGTTTTGGGCGCGACCTCTTATCTGACTTGGTATGAGCGCAAGGTTCTGGGGCTTATCCAAGTGCGCAAGGGGCCCAATATTGTGGGGCCTTTCGGCCTTCTGCAGCCTGTGGCGGACGGAATCAAGGTTCTTTGTAAGGAAACTATTTTTCCGGCCCGCGCGCATGTGCCTTTGTTTATTTTTGCGCCGGTTTTAACGTTTTTTCTGGCGCTGGCAAGCTGGGCCGTGGTTCCTTTTGATAAAGGTCTTGTTCTGGCGGACATTAATGTCGGGGTGCTTTATATTCTGGCGCTTTCGTCTTTGTCCGTTTATGCCTTGATTATTGCCGGATGGGCGTCCAATGCCAAATATCCTTTTTTGGGTGCTTTGCGCGCTGCGGCGCAGATGATTTCTTATGAGGTTTCCATCGGGCTTATTTTTGTCTGTGTGCTTTTATTTGCCGGATCGCTTAATCTTAGCCGCATTGTCGAGGCGCAAAAAGACGGGTGGTTTGTGTTTTCCCTGCTTTTTCCTATGATGATTTTGTTTTTTGTCGCGGCTCTGGCGGAAACCAACCGCAGTCCCTTTGACTTGCCGGAAGGGGAAAGCGAGCTTGTCGGCGGATTCAATACCGAATATTCCTCCATGATCTTTGCGATGTTTTTCTTAGGCGAATATGCCAATATGATTTTGGTCAGCGCCATGATAAGCATTTTGTTTCTGGGCGGCTGGCTTGCGCCTTTTGAGGGGCTTTCTTTTATCCCGGGCTTTGTCTGGTTTGCGGCGAAAATAGCTTTGTGCCTTTTTGTCTTTTTGTGGGTGCGGGGAACTTTGCCGCGCTATCGTTATGACCAGCTGATGCGTATAGGATGGAAGTTCTTTTTGCCGGTCTCTTTATTTTGGGTTGTCATCAGCGCCACGTGGGTGCTTTGGAGGGGCTATGGCGTGGGATAGAGCCCTTTACAGAATTAAATATATCCTCGGGCTTGATATGATCGCCGGACTTTGGATCACGCTGCGCTATGTGTTTAAAAAGCCTGTAACGCTGAATTATCCTTATGAAAAAGGCCCTTTAAGCCCGCGTTTTCGGGGCGAGCATGCTTTGCGCCGCTATCCGGACGGCACAGAGCGCTGCATTGCCTGCAAGCTGTGTGAGGCGGTGTGTCCGGCGCTGGCCATTACAATTGCTGCGGGGCAGGCGGATAATGGGGCGCGCGTTGCGCTGCGCTATGATATTGATATGACCAAATGCATAAATTGCGGTTTGTGTCAGGAGGTTTGTCCTGTTGAGGCGATTGTGGAAGGCCCCAATTTCGAATATGCAACATGGAGCCATGAAGAGCTGATTTATGACAAGGCGCGTCTTTTGGCGAATGGTGAGCGGTGGGAGTCTTTGCTTGCGGCCGATCTTGCTGCGGAAAGGAAAAACGCATGATTGAGGCTGTGATCTTTTACATGTTTGCGTTTGTTCTGATGGCGGCTGCCGCAGCGTGCGTCAGTGTGCGCCAGCCTGTTTTGGCCGTGCTGAGCTTGATCTTGTGCTTTTTTAACGCAGCCGGTTTGATGGTGCTTTTGGGGGCGGAGTTTCTGGCTTTTGTCGTGCTGATCGTTTATGTCGGCGCGGTTGCGGTGTTGTTTTTGTTTGTCGTGATGATGCTTGATGTGCGCGCGCCTGCGGCAGAGCCTAAAAAGCGGCAAAGATTTTTGCGTCCGGCTTTTGCTGTTGTAACGGCCATTCTTTTTCTTGAGATCCTTGTTGTCGTGTTTTCTTCTCTGTCCGCTTCAGACGTTGCGCCGGTGATAGAGGCGGATTTTGAAAATACGCGGCTTTTGGGGCAGGTGCTTTATACGGATTATATCTATCCTTTTCAAATGGCCGGACTTTTGCTGCTTGTGGGCATGATCGGGGCGATGGCGCTGACTTTGACCAAGCGCAAGGAAGTCAAGCGGCAGAAGCTCTGGGACCAACTTGACCGCAGGGCAGGGGAGGTTCTTGAAGTGCGCTCTGTCAAGACGGGGGAGGGGCTTTTGTGATGCTGACCATAGGGCTTTCACATTATCTGGCTTTAAGCACAATGCTTTTCATGATCGGGCTTTGCGGCATTGTTTTCAACCGTCGCAATGTGATTGTGATTTTGCTGGCGATCGAGCTTATCCTGCTTGCGGCCAATATTAATTTTGTGGCCTTTTCTTCCTTTGGGTCTTTGATCGAGGGTCAGGTGATGGCCATGATCGTGTTAACAGTTGCGGCGGCGGAGACTTCTGTGGGACTCGCCATTTTGGTTGTTGCCTTCCGGCAGAGGCTTTCCGTTGATGTGTCTGATCTTGCGGCTCTGAAAGGATAGTGATGAGCGCCTTTTTCCTGATTGATGTGCTGGCTGTGTTTTTGCCGCTTTTGGGGGCTGCGGGCGCGTGGTTTTGTGGCCGCAGGTTTGGCGATCGCTGGGCGGTGATGTTCAGCAGTATAGCCGTGCTTCTTGCGGCCCTGCTCTCTTGCGTCATTTTTTATCAGGTGGCTTTTGAAGGGGCGGCGCGCGCGCATCATCTTTTGCGCTGGCTTGACAGCGGATCTTTGCAGGCGAACTGGGCCATCAGGCTTGATGCGCTTTCGGCGCTGATGGTTCTTGTTGTGAATATTGTTTCCGCGATGGTTCACTTTTATTCTTTCGGTTACATGAAAGATGACAAAAGCGTGCCGCGCTTTATGGCTTACCTTTCCTTATTTACGTTTTTTATGTTGATGCTGGTCACGGCGCAGGATCTTGTGCAGCTTTTCTTCGGCTGGGAAGGCGTTGGTCTGGCCTCTTACCTTTTGATCGGTTTTTACAGCCGCAAAGAGTCCGCCAATCAGGCCGCGATGAAGGCCTTTATCGTCAACCGCGTGGGGGATTTCGGGTTTCTTTTGGGGATCTTCGGCTGTTATCAGCTTTTCGGGTCTCTGGCTTTTGACGATATGAACCAGATCGTCCCTTCTTTTTATCATTTTGCGGGGCGAGAATGGCCTGCGGGTGCCGTTATTGCCGCGCTGTTTTTTATGGGCGCGATGGGCAAATCAGCGCAGATCGGGTTGCATACATGGCTGCCTGATGCGATGGAAGGCCCTACCCCTGTGTCCGCGCTTATTCATGCCGCAACCATGGTGACGGCAGGGGTCTTTATGCTGTCGCGGCTTTCGCCTTTGTTTGAGCAGGCTCCGGTTGTTCTGGCATGTATCACAATTATAGGCGCTTTGACGGCGCTTGCGGGCGCTTTGATGGCGCTGGTTCAGTTTGATATTAAGCGCGTTATTGCGTATTCAACGATGAGCCAGCTGGGTTATATGGTTTTCGCCGCCGGCGTATCCGCTTATGCCGTCAGCATGTTTCATCTGGTGACGCATGCTTTTTTCAAAGCTCTTTTGTTTTTGGGCGCGGGCTGCGTTATTCATGCTGTGGCCGGTGTGCAGGATATGCGCAAGATGGGGGGGCTTTGCCGCGTGATGCCATGGACGTGCGGTTTGATGTGGATCGGCGCGCTTTCGCTTGCCGGTTTAGGGATTGAAGGGCTTGGCGGCTTGTCGGGATTTTATTCCAAGGACATGATTTTGGAAGCAGCTTTTGCGTGCGGCACGGGTTTCGGGTTTTTTGCTTACGGCACAGGGCTTTTTGTTGCGTTCCTGACGGCTTTTTACAGCGGGCGCATGCTGTTTATGACTTTTTACGGATCTGCGGCATCTGCCGCGCGTCATGCGCATGAAGCGCCGCTTTCCATGTTACTCCCGCTTGTCCCTCTGGCTTTGGGCGCTTTGTTTGCGGGATGGGGCATGCATGGCTGGTTTCATTCTTCGCAGGAAGAGAGCTCTTTGCGGCTTTATCTTCCGCTTTTCTTTGCGTTGTCGGGTTTTGCCCTTTCTTGGTATTTTTATATCCGGCGGCCTTCCTTGCCGGCGAAGTTTGTGCAAGCGGTGGCGTATCCTTACAACATCATCGTTGCGAAGTTTTATTTTGACCGGCTTTATAATAGGATTTTCGTCCGCGCCCTGCTCCGTTTGGGCCAGCTGCTCTGGCACAGGGGGGATGAGCAGGTGATTGATCGTTTCGGGCCGGATGGTGTGGCTGTGCTCGCGCGCGCAGCCGGTGCAAGGCTGCGGCTTTTGCAAAGCGGCTATCTTTACCATTATGCGGCTTGTATCCTTTTGGGTGTTTTTCTTTTGATAAGTTGGGTTTTGTGGCAAAGGGTAGGCTTGTGATGCTTGAGGCGATCCCACTTCTTTCGCTTTTAAATGCCGCGCCGTTTTTGGGCTTTTTCGCGGTTTTTCTGTTTGATGATCGTCATGCGAAAAGAGTTGCGCTTTTCTTTGCCGGTCTTACGGCGGCGCTTGCTTTGATGGTTTTGGCCGGTTTTGATCCTGCCGGTGCGCCCTTTCAGTTTGTTGAGAAAGTGCCATGGATCACCGCTTTGGGATTGTCTTACCACAAGGGGATTGACGGGATTTCACTTTGGTTTGTGATGCTGACGGTGTTTTTGACGCCTGTGGCCATGATGGCGGGTTTTGCCGTTAAAGAGCGCACGCGGCTTTTTATGGGGCTTTTCCTTCTTCTTGAGGCCATGATTTTAGGCGTGTTTACCACGCTTGATCTGTTTTTATTTTATGTGTTTTTCGAAGGCGTTTTGATCCCGATGTTTTTTATTATCGGCCTGTGGGGGGGTGAGCAGCGTTTTTATGCGGCGATGAAGTTCTTTCTTTATACGTTTCTCGGCTCGGTTTTGATGCTTTTGGCGGTCTTTGTCATGATCCTTAAAACGGGAAGCGGCGATATGACAGCCATGATGGGGTTTGCTTTTCCCAAGGAATTGGCGCTGTTTTTGTGGATGGGCTTTTTTGCTTCTTTTGCGATCAAGACGCCCATGTGGCCGTTTCATACATGGCTGCCTTTGGCACATGTGCAGGCGCCGACAGCCGGTTCGGTGATATTGGCGGCGCTTTTGCTGAAAATGGGAGGCTATGGGTTTATAAGGATTTCCCTTCAAATGCTGCCGCAGGCCAGTCAGGTTTTTGCGCCTTTGATGATTATACTCAGCCTTGTGGCGATTATTTATGCTTCGCTTGTGGCGTTGGCGCAGGTGGATATGAAAAAGCTTGTGGCCTATTCGTCCGTTGCGCATATGGGGTTTATGACGCTCGGGATTTTCTCGGGCACGCGCGAAGGGCTTGAAGGGGCGATGATGGTGATGATCTCGCACGCGCTTGTTTCCGCCGCGCTGTTTTTGGGCGTGGGCGTTTTGTATGAGCGCACGCATACAAGACAGATTGAAGCCTATGGCGGCGTGGCGCAGGTGATGCCTCATTTTGCCGCGCTGATGATGGTGTTTTTTCTTGCTGCGCTGGGTTTGCCCGGAACCTCGGGTTTTGTGGGCGAGTTTCTTTCGTTGCAAGGCGCTTGGCTTTATGACGGGTTTGTTGCTTTTATCGCGGCTTTGGGCGTGATTTTAAGCGCAAGCTATATGTTATGGCTTTATAAGCGCGTGTTTTTCGGCGCTGTGGAAAAGCCTTTGGTGCGGGGATTAACGGATCTTGGCGCGCGTGAATATGTGATGTTGGTGCCGTTGATGCTGTTTGTTTTGGGCATGGGGCTTTATCCGTCCTTTGTCCGTGATGTGTTTGCGCCGTCTTTGATGCGCGTGATGGAAGTGTGGGGATGATGGAAAGCGTAAGTTTGATCCGGCCTGAGCTTTTTCTTGCCCTTGCGGCCTTGGCGTTTCTTTTGATGAGCGCGTGGTTTCAGAAGGCAGAAGGTATTATTTACGGCTGCGCAGGCGTGATGGTGATCGCCGCGCTTTGGATTGCGTGCGCGGATGGTGCGGGCGTTCTTTTGAACGGCATGATCGCGGTGGATGATTTCAGGCGCTTTGTTAAAGTGATTATTCTTTTGTCAGGCGCGGCGGCGCTGCTTTTTGCGCCGTCTTTTTTCAAACAGGACGACCCTGTTGACGGCGCTTATGGCGTGCTTGCGCTTTTTGCGAGCCTTGGGATGCTGGGGATGGTGTCTGCTACGCACCTCCTTTCTTTTTATGTGAGTTTTGAGCTTCAAAATCTGGCGCTTTATATTCTTGTGGCCATGCGGCGTGACAATCGCGCTTCAAGTGAGGCTGGGGTTAAATATTTTGTCCTCGGCGCTTTGGCGTCGGGCGTGATGGTGTTTGGCTTGTCTTGGCTTTACGGTTTTGCGGGGTCAGGCTCTTACGCGATGATTGCGTCGGCTGCAGATCACGCGCAAGGTCTGGGTTTGGGCGTGGGGATGATTTTTGTTCTGGCCGGATTGGCTTTCAAGGTTTCCCTTGTGCCTTTCCATATGTGGACGCCTGATGTTTATGATGGCGCGGCGGCGCCTGTGACGGGGTTTTTAACGGCGGCGCCTAAAATAGCCGCGATGGCGGTGCTGGGCTTTCTTCTTCTGGTTCCTTTCGGCGGGCTTTGGGTTTTTTGGCAGGGGCCGCTTGCCGCGCTTGCGCTGCTTTCCATGTTCTGGGGAGCGCTTGCCGGTCTTCTTCAAACGCACATAAAAAGGCTTATGGCATACAGCGCGATTTTGAATATGGGCACGTTGCTGCTTGCGGTGCTTGCGCGTGACGGGCAGAGTCTTTTGCTTTATCTTTGTGTATATGTCATGGCTGCGCTTGGCGTGATGGGAGGCGTGAGCTTGATACGCATCAAAGGACAGGAGCTTGAGCGGATTGAAGACTGCGCCGGTCTTGGGCGTGTGCATCCCGTGCTTGCCGGCGCTATGGCTTTATGTTTGTTTTCTCTGGCCGCTGTGCCGCCTATGGCCGGATTTTTAGGCAAGTTTATGGTGTTTTTTGCTGCCGTGAAGGCGGATTTTACGGGACTTGCCGCGCTCGGGCTTTTGGCAAGCGTGCTGGCGGCGGCTTTTTATCTGCGTGTGGTCAAGGTGATTTATTTTGAAGCGCCCAAGCAAGAAGCGGCTTCTTTTGAAGCACAAGGCCTTCCCGCGCGCGCGGCCGCCGCCGCTGTTGTGCTTTTGGCGTTGGCTTCGAGCTTTTTGATGATATATCCCGGGCCTCTTTTAACATGGACGGCCAGCGCGGCTGAATCTTTGCTATGATTCCTTCCTTCTTTGATCTTCATGTGCTGGAAAGCACGGGCAGCACCAATACAGATGTGAAGGCTTTGGCGCAGGCGGGGCAGAAAGAGGGCTATGTTTTGCAGGCGCGCGCGCAAACCAATGCTTACGGGCGCTTTGGGCGCACATGGCAGGCGCCGCCGGGGAATCTTTATCTCAGCCTTCTTTTGCGCCCCGCAAGGGAGCTTGGCTTTTGCTGCTTTTACAGTTTTGCAGCGGCGCTGGCTTTGCGGCAGGCTGTTGTTGCGCTTTGCCCCCATGCCGCGCTTTATTTCAAATGGCCCAATGATGTATTGATCGGTGATGCCAAGGTCAGCGGCATGTTGATCGAGGCTGCGCCTGTAGAGGATGGGCCGGTAAGCTGGCTTGTTTTGGGGCTTGGGGTGAATGTCCAGAATCATCCTTCGGATCTAAGCTATCCGGCGACTTCGCTTACCGCGCAGGGGATTTTTTTGGATGCGGATGAGCTGCGCGATCAGTTTCTTGCGCATTTCTATGATTGGATGCTTGTGTTGGAACAAAAGGGCTTTGAGCCTTTGCGTCAAGCTTGGCTTTTGCATGCGCCCGCCCGGGCTATGCTTGTGGGGACGGTTGAGGGCCTTTTTGAGGGGCTTGATGACAGGGGAGGCTTGATTCTTCGCGGCGCTGATGGCACAAGACAGGTTGTGATGGCAGGGGATGTGTTCTTCAGATAAGAGGATTTGATGCTTTTAGCTATTGATGTCGGCAATACCAACACTGTGTTTGCTCTTTTTGAGGGCGAGCTTCAGGTCGGGCTTTGGCGCGCGGAAACGGACGGCCAGCGCACGGCGGATGAATATGCCGTTTTTCTTAAAATGCTTATGGCTGACGCGGGGCTTGATTGCGGAACCATCAGCGCCGCGATTATCGGCTCGGTGGTACCTAATGTGAATTATAATCTCATCAGGCTTTGCCGCTATCATTTTCTTTGCGAGCCTTATCTTGTCGGCACGAATGAGGTTGAAACCGGCATGAAAATTGCCATTGACCGTCCTGAGGAGCTGGGGGCGGATCGCCTTATCAACGCTGTGGCCGGTTATGCGCTTTACAAGGGCGCTTTGCTGATTATCGATTTCGGCACGGCCACGACTTTTGATGTGATCGACCAAGCGGGCACCTATCGCGGCGGTGCGATTGCGCCCGGGATCAATCTTTCCTTGCAGGCGCTTCATATGGCGGCGGCCAAACTGCCGAGCGTTGCGGTGGCAAAGCCATCATCCGTGATCGCCACAGGCACGGTCACCGCCATCCAGTCCGGCATTTTCTTCGGCTATGTCGGGCTGATTGAAGGGATGGTTGCGCGTATCAAGCAGGAGTTCGGCGCGCCGATGCGCGTGGTGGCGACAGGTGGTCTTGCCAAGCTTTTCGTTGATTCCATCGCTTCTATTGATGAGGTGAATATGGATCTTACATTGCGCGGGCTTGCGATGATTTATGAGAAAAACAAAAAACGTAAGGCAGCAGCTTGAAAGATTTATGATGTCTTCTTCAAAACATAGCTCCTTGAAACCGCCTGCGGATGCTCTTTGGTTTCTTTCGCTTGGCGGCACGGGAGTTTTCGGCGCCAATCTTTCCCTTTACGGCCATGGCGGTAAATGGCTGATGGTGGATTGCGGCATTTTGTTCGGTGATGCGCGCACGCCAGGGATTGATGTCATGATGCCGGATATCAGCTTTGTGCAAGAGCATCATCAGGATGTGCTTGGTCTTGTGGTCACGCATGCGCATGAGGATCATCTGGGGGCGATTCCCTATCTTGCTTCGCTCTTGCGCCTTCCCGTTTACGCCACGCCCTTTGCGGCTTCGCTTTTACGCGCCAAGTTTGCGTCCATTAAGATACAGGAGCGCGTGGACATCATCGAGTTTAACCCGGGCGAGAGTTTTACCTTGGGGCCTTTTACGGTTGAGAGCATTCCCGTCACGCATTCGGTTGTGGAAAGCGTGATGCTGGCGATCAAGACCTCTTGCGGCCATGCGCTTCATACGGGCGATTGGCGGCTTGATCCGCAGCCTGTTATCGGGGATGTGAGCGATGAGGCGCGCCTTGCCGCGCTCGGGCGCGAAGGGTTGCTTGCGGTTGTGGGCGATTCAACGGGCGCTTTGGTACCGGGGAAAACGCCTTCTGAGACTTCGGTTCAACAGACGCTAAAAAACCTTTTCGGATCTTATGATAAGCGCATTATCGTCACCTGTTTTGCCAGCAATATTGAGCGGATTCATTCGATCGCCGTGGCGGCCAAGGCGTCGGGGCGGTATGTGTCGCTTGTGGGGCGCTCGCTCTGGCGCAATGCGCAGATTGCGGCGGATCTTGGGTATTTGCCGGCGTTTGAGACCTTCCTAAGCGAATATGAAGCCATGGAAACGCCGCGCCATAAGATTGTGATGATCTGCACGGGCAATCAGGGCGAAAGACGCGCGGCTTTAACCCGTATTGCCGTTTTCGACCATTCTGTGGTTGAGCTTGAGCGCGGTGATGTCGTTATGTTTTCTTCCTCGGAAATCCCGGGCAATGAAAAGGATATTGCGCGCACCCAGAGTCTTTTGCTCGCGCGCGGCATTAAAGTGCTGGCGGCCAAGAATCTTCCGGCGGAAAAAGGCGTTTTGCATGCGTCAGGTCATGGCGCGCGCGAAGATATGGAAACGCTTTACAGGATGGTCTCGCCGCCCTGCGTGATGTGCGTGCATGGCGAGATTTTGCATCAGGCCGAACATGCGCAGCTTGCGCGGGCCTGCGGCGTCCCTAAAACGATCGTGCCTCTTGATGGCGAAATCTGGCGTTTAGGCCCGGGTCTTCAGGAGAAAGTGACGGAAGTGCCTGTCGGACGTCTGGGGCTTGACGGCACGGCTTTGCGGCCTTTGGATGACGCTGTTACGCATGCGCGGCGGCGGATGAACTTTAACGGCGCCATCGTGGCCACGATTGTTCTGGATCGTCACGGGCATGTGGCCGCTGCGCCGCAGCTGGCTTTGCTGGGGCTTGATGACGCGGCTTACGGCAAGGTTTTGCGCATGACCCTGACGGACAAGCTTGAGGACGAGCTTGCGCGCAGCCCGCGCTCTGTTTTGCTGGATGACGCCCAGACGCGCCAGCTTGTTTTGAATGTGATTCGGCGGCACATGCGTACGCAGGAAGGCAAAAAGCCGGTTGTGGATGTGCATCTGGTGCGGCTTTGATTGTGCCTCAAACAGGAAAAAACAAAAGATTTTAACGCCTCTAAAAACCTTCCTCGTGATGGGGGCATGCGGGGGCGTTTTTTCACCTACTGAGGTGTTGCAACAAGGCTGTAGCTCTGCTATTCCCCTGACGGGCTTTTAGAGAGGCAAAACATGTCCAATAGTGCGCCAAAAATAGCAGCAGGGCCGGCGGCCATGATCGCGCGCCGCTATGCGGCGGCGCTTTATGCGTATGCCGATGAAAAAAATGCGCTGGAAGCTGTTGAAAAAGACCTCAAGGCCTTGGCGGAAGCGATTGCGGAAAACCCTCATTACCACACGATGGCCACGCATCCGCGCCTTTCCGCGCGCAAGGTGGTCGAGGCGATCGGTAATTTTGCCCGCGCGATCAAGGCGCATGATGTCACCACAAAGTTTCTTGAGCTTTTGGGCCATAACCGCCGTTTATCCTCTCTTTCGCTTATCATTCAGGCTTTTGAAGCTGATCTGGCCCGCGCGCGCAAGGAGCATCACGCGCTTGTGAGCGTGGCCGCGCCTTTAAGCGCCGCGCAGGAGAAAAAACTGGCCACGCAGCTTGGCCACATCACCGGCGGCGTCGTCAAGCTTGAAGTCACGGAAGATCCCGCTTTGATCGGCGGGCTTACTATACAGGTTGATTCACACATGATTGACGCCTCTGTTCAGGGCCGCCTAGCGCGGCTTGAGCGTCAGTTAAAATCCCAACAGGAGGCAGCGTAATTATGGATATTCGCGCATCGGAAATCTCTTCGATTCTCAAAAAGCAGATTGCCGATCTCGGCATCGCGGCTGAAATGGCGGAAATCGGGCAGGTCTTGTCTGTCGGCGATGGTGTGGCCTTGGTCTATGGCCTTGATAATGTCCGCGCCGGTGAGATGGTGGAGTTTCAAAACGGCACCAAGGGCATGGCCTTGAACCTTGAAACGGATTGTGTAGGCGTTGTGATTTTCGGTGACGACCGCGCCATTCGTGAAGGCGACACGGTCAAGCGCACCGACAATATCGTTGAAGTTCCCGTTGGTATTGGGCTTTTGGGGCGCGTTGTTGATGCGCTCGGCAATCCTATTGACGGGAAGGGGCCTTTGCGCAATGTCACCACGCACCGCGTTGAGGTCAAAGCGCCCGGCATTATCCCTCGCCAGTCGGTGAATGAGCCGATGCAGACGGGCCTTAAAGCCATTGACGCGCTTGTTCCCATCGGTCGCGGCCAGCGCGAGCTTATCATCGGCGACCGCCAGACCGGCAAGACAGCCGTGGTGGTGGATACGTTTTTGAACCAGAAGGCCATCAATGAAGAAGGGGATGAGCGTAAAAAGCTGCACTGCATTTATGTGGCTGTCGGCCAGAAGCGCTCGACCGTGGCGCAGATCGTCAAGACGCTTGAGGATGCGGGCGCCATGGAATATTCCATCGTTGTGGCCGCTACAGCTTCCGAGCCTGCGCCGCTTCAATATATCGCGCCTTATACGGCCTGCGCGATGGGTGAGTTTTTCCGCGACAACAGCAAGCACGCGCTGATTGTTTATGATGATTTGTCAAAACAGGCGGTGGCTTACCGCCAGATGTCGCTTTTGTTGCGCCGTCCCCCCGGGCGTGAGGCTTACCCGGGCGATGTGTTTTATCTTCATTCCCGCCTGCTTGAGCGCGCGGCGAAGATGAGCGAGGCGCATGGCAGCGGATCTTTAACGGCGCTGCCCATTATTGAAACGCAGGCGGGCGATGTTTCGGCCTATATTCCGACCAATGTGATTTCCATCACGGACGGGCAGATCTTCCTTGAAACAACCCTGTTCTACAAAGGCGTGCGTCCGGCCATCAATGTCGGGCTTTCGGTCAGCCGCGTCGGCTCTGCTGCGCAGATCAAGGCCATGAAACAGGTTGCGGGTTCGATCAAGCTTGATCTTGCCCAATATCGTGAGATGGAGGCCTTTTCCCAGTTTGCTTCGGATCTTGACGCCAGCACGAAAAAGCTTCTCAGCCGTGGGCAGCGTTTGACCGAGCTTTTGAAGCAGCCTCAATACAAGCCCATGCCGGTTGAAGAGCAGGTCTGTTCGATTTTCTCAGGCGTGCGCGGCTATCTTGATGGAATCAAGGTTGAAGACATTGCGCGTTATGAACAAGGTCTTTTGCGCGCCCTGCGCAGCACGGGGGCTGATATTCTCACAGCCATCCGCAAAGACAAGCAGATCAAGCCCGAGATTGAAGAAAAGCTCAAGGATTTTATGGAGCATTATACGGGTAGTTTTGTATAGCCTCCACCTAGGCCCCTCGCGGGGATGTGTGTTTTAAAACAGATGGCCTGTGAAATAGAGCGTCAGGACGTAAAGCGCGATCATGATTCCCAGAGTCGTGTGGCCGATGGTGCCGATATTTTGCGAAAATGAAACATGTGCTTTGGGGTATTTATGCGCAAGGATGGCGCGTGAAGCTATATGCAGGGACTGCCAGATCAGCGCCATCAAAAAAGCCGGCATCACGATCAAAACCACAATACCGCTTAGGGGCGGGGCGATGGCGGCCAGCTTTTCAAAGGCCGGTGTCATAAACATGAAGGCAAAAAGACCTGTGGAGACAAGAATGCCCGCCGCGCCGACAAAACTGCGTGTGGCCGCCGTGTCTTTTTTAACGGCCTCTATCGTATTGCTCATAATCTCCTGCGCGGTTTTGGCGGTCAGGCCCAGCGGGTAAAGCCGCCGCAGATCATGGGAGGCCTTTTTTTTCTCAAGCACAAGATCCAGAGCGTCATGAACAATGCGAACCTTGGCGGCCTGCGCTAAAGATATTTTACCGCGCGCGGCACCTCGCAGATCGGTCAATGTATTGCTCAGCGCCTCGTCCAAAAAGGGCGGCACGCCGGAGAGGATGCCTTTTTTGCCGAAACTTCCTACCAAAGCGGCGCGGTGGCCGAAACGGATTTTCATCTCCGCATAAGGGATTTCCGCTTTCAGCTGTATCAGAAGATGATCTTTTGTTTTTTTGTTTTTTTCATCCTCGTCAATAAACATCGTGATGTCGGCATGATCGCCTTGCTCAAACTGGCCGTCCTTAAAACGTGAAAGCGCGCGCAAAAGGCCGCTTGGAACATGGGCTGTCGAATCCAGAGAAAAATTAAGGAGCGCGCCTTGCTTGATATGGACTTCCTGACTGAAAACGCCTGCGGCCTTGCATTGCACACAAGGTATTTTCGCTTGTCCCTGACATTTCGGGCAGATCATTTTTCCGGAGCCACGGCAAAAGCGGCAAGGGGATAGGCGCCTGCCGTGGCACAGCGTGCAGGGCTGCGCGTGGTCGGCCTCCATGCCGGTGCCAAGGCAGCGTATGCAGGTCTCACTCCCGCTGGCTTGGCAGGTATAGCAGAAGCTGCGGCCTTGGCCTTGACAGCCGATACAGGGCACACGCCCGCCGCCGCCGCAGGTGGTGCAGTTTTCACTAGCGGCCAGATGCATTTCCTTCTCTTGCCCTTCCCAAGTCAGAAAGGCCTCTTCCTGACCCCAGCCATGGCCTTTGATGGTTTCAAGTTCCTTGATGGCTTCATTGACCCAGCCAGTGCCTTCGGAAAATTGCCGTTGCAGAAGAAGAACCTCCTGCTGGAGCGCTTCTACGGAATTGTGAAGGCGGACGCCTTTGCCCTTGACGCGCCCTACGACCTGTTTGGTTTGAATATCAAACTGGGGGGTGAGGGTAAGGGTGCCGTTCAGCGTATAAATCTGCTCCTTGCTTTCAATCAGCCGGATGGAGTCCGGCTCCATGGCGTTGCCTTTCGCCAGCGCGCGCAGGCGCTTGAGGGCGCGGTCGGTCATGGGCATGATGTCAAGGTTTTTGGACATGCCTTAGCTTAGTGGCGCTTCAGGTAGTTTGCAAGATATGTTCCCGTTATACTTTGGGGATTTGCGGCCATTTCCTGCGGCGTGCCTTCAGCCACAATGTGGCCGCCGCCATCGCCGCCTTCGGGGCCAAGATCAATGATATGGTCTGCCGTTTTGATGACTTCGAGATTATGCTCGATAACAATCATGCTGTTGCCCTGATCGGTCAGCGTATGAAGAACTTCAAGCAGGCGGCGGACATCCTCGAAATGAAGCCCTGTTGTCGGCTCGTCAAGAATATAAAGCGTTTTGCCTGTGGCGCGGCGGGAAAGTTCTTTGGCAAGCTTGATGCGTTGCGCTTCGCCGCCGGAAAGCGTGGTCGCGGCCTGACCGATTTTGATGTAGCCGAGGCCTACCCGCTCAAGCGTTACAAGCCGCTCGCGGATGGACGGGATGGCGGCGAAGAAAATGGCGCCTTCTTCTACCGTCATCTCAAGCGTGTCGGCGATGGATTTGCCTTGATAGGTGATCTCCAGCGTTTCGCGGTTGTAGCGACGTCCGTGACAGACATCGCAGGTGACATAGACATCGGGAAGAAAATGCATCTCGATTTTCATCACGCCGTCGCCTTCGCAGGCTTCGCAGCGGCCACCTTTGACGTTGAAGGAAAAGCGCCCGGGGGCGTAGCCGCGCGCCTTGGCTTCGGGCAGGGCGGCGTACCATTCGCGGATGGGCGTAAAAGCGCCGGTATAAGTTGCGGGGTTGGAGCGCGGCGTCCGGCCAATGGGGGACTGGTCGATGGCAACGATTTTGTCGAGAAGATCATCGCCTTTGATGTGGTCGTAGCGGCCCGGCACTTCACGCGCTTTGTTGATTTTGCGTGCAAGGGCCTTGTAAAGCGTTTCATTCACAAGCGTTGATTTGCCGCTGCCCGAGACGCCTGTGACGCAGGTCAAAAGGCCCAAAGGAAATCTGACATGCAGGTTTTTGAGGTTGTTTTCCCGCGCGCCCGTCATTTCCAGAAAATGGCCGCGTTTGGGCTTGCGCAGATGCGAAGGCATCGCAATTTTCTTTTTGCCTGTAAGATATTGCGCGGTCAGGCTGTCTTTTGACTTTAAGACTTGAGAGGGAGGGCCGGCGGCCACGACCTTCCCGCCATGGATGCCTGCGCCCGGGCCCATATCGATCAGGTAGTCCGCCGCGCGGATGGCGTCTTCGTCATGCTCAACCACCAGCACGCTGTTGCCGAGATCGCGCAGGCGTTTGAGCGTTCCCAAAAGCCTGTCATTGTCGCGCTGGTGAAGGCCGATTGAAGGTTCATCCAGAACATAAAGAACGCCCGTAAGACCCGATCCGATTTGCGAGGCCAGACGAATGCGCTGCGCCTCGCCGCCGGAAAGTGAGGCGCTCTGCCGCGACAGGGTCAAATAGGAAAGGCCTACATTGTCAAGGAAGCTTAGCCTTTCCTGAATCTCTTTAAGAATGCGCGCGGCGATGTCTTTTTGGCGTTTTGTGAGTTTATGCTCGAGCGCCGTAAACCACTGGCGCGCTTTTTGAATGGAAAAGGATGTCACTTCGCTGATATTCAGCCCATCTATTTTGACGGCCAGAGCCTCGGGCTTCAAACGCATGCCGTGGCAGGATTCACAGGGGCTTGAGGTTTGAAACTTTCCGATTTCTTCGCGGATCCAGTTGCTCGTTGTTTCGCGCCAGCGCCGCGCAAGGTTGGGAATTACGCCTTCAAACGGTTTTCTGCCATCTTGCGTGCCGAAAAGAACGGCGTTTTTAAACGGCTCGCTTAACTGCCGCCAAGGGGTGGAAAGGCTTTGTTTATAGTGCCGCGCAAGGGAAGCAAGCGGGTGCTGGTAAAAGGCCGAAAACAGCATCGTTAAAGCGCCGTCCTCAATCGTGCGGTTTTCGTCATTGACAATCAGCTCCGGCGCGAAAGCAAGCTTTTCGCCAAGCCCGTCACAGGTGGGGCATGCGCCTTGCGGGTTGTTGAAGGAAAAAAGACGCGGCTCAATTGCCTCGATCGTAAAGCCGCAGACGGGACAGGCGAACTTTGAAGAAAAAGTCAAAGTTTCGGATTTCTCGCCCAGAATATCCGCATACATCAAACCATCCGCAAGCCGCAAACAGGTCTCGACCGAATCCGCAAGGCGGTTGCCGAGATCAGGGCGTATGACAAGGCGATCTACAACAACCGCAATGTCATGTTTGATTTTTTTGTTCAGCGCAGGGGCCTGATCGAGATCATAAATATGGCCGTCAATTTTGGCGCGGGAAAAGCCCTGTTTTTGGAGATCCTGCAAAATCGCGCGGTATTCGCCCTTACGCGCGCGTACAATAGGGGCCAGCAGAAGAATGCGGCTGCCTTCGGGCAAAGCGCGCAGGCGGTCGGTGATTTGTGAAACAGTCTGGCTTTCAATCGGCAGTCCCGTCACCGGCGAATAAGGGATTCCGATGCGCGCCCATAAAAGACGCATGTAATCGTAAACTTCCGTAACAGTTCCCACTGTGGAGCGCGGGTTGCGTGAAGTTGTTTTTTGCTCGATGGAAATAGCGGGCGAAAGGCCTTCGATGGAATCCACATCCGGTTTCTGCATCATCTCGAGAAACTGGCGCGCGTAGGAAGAAAGCGACTCGACATAGCGCCGCTGTCCTTCGGCATAGATCGTGTCAAATGCCAGCGAGGATTTTCCCGAGCCGGAGAGACCCGTCAGCACCACAAGCTGCTCTTTGGGGAAGCGCACATGAATGTCTTTGAGGTTATGCTCCCGCGCGCCGCGCACCGTGATTGTTTTTTCTGTTGTTTTTGTGGTTTTGGTCATAGCCAGACCTATATGGTACGAAAGCATAGGGATTTCAAGAACAAAAAAGGAACATAAAATAGGGGCTTAGTTGACCCTCGCAAGCCAATAAGGCTATGTTGTTCAACCTCATATAAGGAAAGCCAAGTCTGAAACATGCCTATCAAGATACCGAACAAATTACCTGCGCGCGCCAAGCTTGAAGGCGAAAATATTTTTGTTATGACCGAAACCCGCGCGATTACGCAGGATATTCGTCCGCTTAAAATCGCTATCCTGAATCTGATGCCGACAAGAATAACAACCGAAATCCAGCTTTTGCGGCTTTTGGGCAATACGCCGCTGCAGGTCGATATTGATCTTATCAGGCTTGATTCACATATTCCGCAAAATACGCCGCAGGAACATTTGCTGGCTTTCTACAGGCCGTTTTCGGAAGCAAAAAACGACAAGTTTGATGGGCTTGTCATAACGGGCGCGCCGGTCGAGCATTTGGATTTTAAGGAAGTTGATTACTGGGATGAGCTTTGCGCCGTTATGGACTGGTCGGTCACCAGCGTTACTTCAACGCTGCATATTTGCTGGGGCGCGCAGGCGGGTATTTACCATCATTATGGTATTGGTAAAGTCCCGAAGGATCGAAAAATCTCCGGCGTTTATCCTCATACGGTGCTTAATGGCCTCAAGATGCTGCTTAGGGGTTTTGACCAGAGCTTTTTAACGCCTCATTCACGCTGGATGGGTATTGACGAGGAGGCGCTTGCCAAATGCGCAGAGCTTGAGCCTTTGGTGGTCTCGCCGATGGTCGGGACGCATATTGTCACGTCTAAAAAGGGCAAGCATATTTTTGTGTTCGGCCACATGGAATATGACGCGATGACGCTGGCGGATGAGTATTTTCGTGACCTTGAAAAGGGTGAAAATCCCGCTGTTCCGTATAATTATTTTCCTGATGATGATCCGAAAAAGACGCCTCTGGCGACATGGCGGGCGCATGCCAATTTGCTGTTTTCGAACTGGCTTAATTATCATGTCTATCAGACAACCCCGTATGATATTTCGCAGATCGGCTAAGTCTTGCACATTCTTGCGTATCTGGTATGGTGAGGCAGCTTAAATAAGGAGGATAGACATGGCAGGCAGCGTTAATAAAGTTATACTTATCGGCAATTTGGGTCGTGATCCTGAGGTCAGGGCTTTTCAAAATGGCGGGCGGGTGGCCAGCTTTTCCATCGCCACATCGGAAAGCTGGAAAGACCGCGCCACGGGGGAGCGGCGGGATAAGACCGAATGGCATCGCATTTCAGTGATGAATGAAAACCTCGTTCAGGTTTGCGAGCGTTATTTGAAAAAAGGCGCCAAGGTTTATATTGAAGGCCAGCTTGAAACCCGCAAATGGCAGGACAAGGACGGAGCTGAACGTACAACGACCGAAGTTGTTTTACGTCCTTTCCGTGGTGAGCTGACCATGCTGGACAGCCGTGGCGGCTCCGGCGGCGGTGACAGCGGCGGGGCGTCCGAACAAAGCGGTTTTGGCGGGGCGGCAGCGCCTTCTTTTGACTCGCCTGCCGCTGCGGATCTGGATGATGACATTCCCTTTTAGCGCGGCGCCAGAATGATGACGCATGCTGATTTTATCCATTTGCGGGTGCATTCGGCTTATTCCCTCAGTGATGGGGCCATTTGCATTGTCGAGGGCAAGGGACAAAAGACGCGCGCGGATCTTATCAAGCTTTGCCTGCAACAGGACATGGCAGCCGTTGCGCTGACGGACAAAGGGAATCTTTTCGGCGCGCTTGAGTTTGCCATGGCGGCAAGCCAGGCGGGCGTGCAGCCCATTATCGGCTGCCAGCTTGCGTTGATCCGCCCTGCGCAGATGAGCAAGCCTCCCTTAGGGCGCGAATCTTATGACCAGCTTGTCGTGCTTGTGCAGAACGAGCTGGGCTATCGCAATCTTTGCGCGCTTGTATCCCTGTCTTTTATCGCCCAAGATCGCGTGGAAGCTTTTGTCACCTATGAGGAGCTGGCGCGCCATGCGGGCGGTCTCATCGCTTTAACGGGCGGGGTGGACGGCCCCGTTGGTCGCTTGCTTTTAGAAGGGCAGAACGCGGCCGCGCAAGAGCGGCTGCAGCAGCTTCAGGCCCTTTTTCCGGATCGTCTTTATATGGAAATCGGGCGCCATCAAGGCGGCACAATAGGGCAGGCCGAACAGAAGATTGAAGAAGCCCAGATCAAACTGGCGTTTGATTTTCATGTGCCTTTGGTGGCCACCAATGATGTGCATTTCGGCGACGTGGCCATGTATGAAGCGCAAGACGCGCTGATGTGCATTGCGGATAAAACTCTGGTTGCGCATCAAGGGCGCCGCCGTTTGACGGCGGACCATCATTTTAAATCAGCAACAGCCATGCGCGAGCTGTTTGCGGATCTTCCCGAAGCGTGCGACAACACGCTTGTGATCGCGCGGCGCTGCGCCTTTATGCCGGTGCCGCGTCATCCTATTTTGCCGCCCTTTCCCATGCAGGAAGGCCAGACGGAAGTGCAGGAGCTTCAAAAGCAGGCATGGGAAGGCCTTCAAAAACGCCTTGATGCTTTGGGCATAGAGAATCGCAAACCCTATGAAGAGCGTTTGGCCTTTGAGCTTGATGTCATCATCAAGATGGGTTTTCCCGGGTATTTTCTGATTGTTTCGGATTTTATCAAATGGTCTAAAAACAATAATGTCTCGGTGGGGCCCGGGCGCGGCTCGGGGGCGGGGTCTCTGGTGGCGTGGTCTCTTTTGATTACGGATCTTGATCCTTTGCGCTTTGGGCTTCTTTTCGAGCGGTTTTTAAATCCCGACCGCGTTTCCATGCCGGATTTTGACGTTGATTTCTGTCAGGAACGGCGCGATCTGACCATCCGCTATGTGCAGGAAAAATACGGCGCTGACCGTGTGGCGCAGATCATCACTTATGGCAAGCTTCAGGCGCGGGCCGTTTTGCGCGATGTGGGGCGCGTTCTGGCCATGCCTTACGGCTATGTCGATAAGATCTGCAAACTGGTGCCGAGCAATCCGGCCAATCCCATCAATCTGCAGCAGGCTTTGGATATGGAGCCTCAACTGCAGGAGCTGCGTGAAAGCGACAGCACAGTGGCCCAGATGATGGACATTGCGCTCAAGCTTGAAGGGCTTTACCGCAACGCTTCAACCCATGCGGCTGGCGTTGTTATCAGCGATCGGCCCCTTGTGGATCTTGTGCCGCTTTACCGCGATCCCGGGGCGGCTTTGCCGGCCACGCAGTTCAACATGAAAATGGTTGAAACGGCAGGGCTTGTGAAGTTTGATTTTCTCGGCCTTAAAACGCTTGATGTCATTCAAAATGCCGTTGATCTTATCAAGGACAGCGCTCTTGATCTTGCGCACATTCCGCTTGATGATGAAAAGACCTACGCTCTTTTAAGCCGTGGCGATACGACAGGGGTGTTCCAGCTTGAAAGCGCGGGCATGCGCGATATGCTGCGCAAGCTTAAACCCAACCGGTTTGAAGATATCATCGCTCTTGTCGCGCTTTACCGCCCGGGACCGATGGATAATATTCCCACATATATACGCTGCAAAAACGGGCAGGAAGATGTGCATTATCTGCATCCTCTTTTGGAGCCTATTTTGAAAGACACATTCGGCATTCTGATTTATCAGGAGCAGGTGATGCAGGCGGCGCAGATTCTGGCCGGTTACAGTCTGGGCGGCGCTGATCTTTTGCGGCGCGCCATGGGCAAGAAAAAGCCCGAGGAAATGGCCAAGCAGCGCGAGACCTTTATCAAAGGCGCTTTCAAAATCAACAAAATCCCTGAAGATCAGGCCTCGGGGATTTTCGACCAGATCGACAAGTTTGCCGGTTACGGATTCAACAAATCCCATGCGGCGGCTTATGCGCTGATCGCTTATCAGACCGCATGGCTTAAAACCAATTATCCTGTCGCCTTTTATGCGGCGGCCATGAACTTTGAAATGGGTGATACGGACAAGCTTGGCCTTTACAGGCAGGAACTTGTGCGGCACGGGGTTGCGCTTTTGCGGCCTGATGTCAACCGCTCCGGCCCCGCCTTTGAGCCTGAAATGCAGGAAAATGGCCACGCCGCCATCCGCTATGCGCTTGCGGCGATCAAAGGCGTCGGCGCGGTTGCGATGGAGCAGCTTGTGCAGGCGCGGCAGGCCTCGGGCGCTTTTCGGGATCTTTTTGATTTTGCCGCGCGGGTTGATTGTCATGTGATTAACCGCAAGCAAATCGAAGGGCTGGCTTTGGCGGGCGCGTTTGATTTGCTTTGTCCTAACCGCGCCCAAGTGGTGGCGGCGATTGACGTGCTTTTGAAATACGGCAACGCCAAGCAGGATGAAAAAGAAAGCGATCAGTCTAACATGTTCGGCTTGATTGAAGAAGCAAGCACGCATCCGCCTTTGCCGCAGACTTTGCCGTGGGATGAGGCCACGCGGCTGCAAAAAGAGTTTCAGTCTTTAGGCTTTTATCTTTCGGCGCATCCTTTGGATCATTATGGCGCGTTGCTTGAGCGTCTGGGCGTTGTGGCCAGCACGCAGATTACGGGCAAGCGCTCTGTGACGGGCTCCAGCCGCTTTAAGCTTGCGGGCATTGTGATGGGCAAGCAGGAACGCACGGCGCGCTCGGGCAACCGCTTTGCGTTTGTCCAGCTTTCGGACGCGGCGGGCACTTGCGAGATGACGGTCTTTGCCGAGCTTTTAGCCTCAAGCCGCGCGATGCTGGAGCCCGGGGTTGCGCTGCTCGTGGAAGCCGATGCGCAAGGGGGCGAGGGCGAAGATGTGCGCTTTATCGCGCGCAGCTTTGAGCGGCTTGAGGATGTGGCCGCGCGCCATGCCAAGGGCGTGCGCATCAAGGTCTATGACGCCTCGATCGTGTCGGCCCTTAAAACAAAGCTTGCGCAGGCGCAAAAGGGCCGTGGCAAAATCCGCCTGATGCTGGATCTGGATGACGACCGCGCCGAGATGGAACTCCCTGGCGGCTTTTTGCTCACAGCCCAGTTCAAGGCCGGCTTGCGCCAGATCGGCCAAGGGCTTGAGGTTCAGGAGTGGTGAGATTAAGGCTCAAGCTTGGGCTTTGCTTGATCAGGCGGCCCCGCGTCGTCAGGGTATCTGGGTATAAGAAAAGGCGGCATGCCCTTAGGAAACCAATAAGCGCCTTGTGGTGCTTGATAAATATAAACGTTGGGCGGGCATTGGCTCTGGGGTTTTGAAACTTCGTCCCCGCTTTTCTTGAAACCTAGCTTCTCGGCGATTGCCGACAAGTAAGGATTCGCCACAGTAGCAACCGCAATAAGCCCAGCGCCAACGACAATACTCCAACCAATGGTCTTTACCGGATTGGTGTTGGATTGAATCTTCAACAAGGTGGCGTGGGTTTCTTGGATGTGCTGCGCAGCAGCGATAAAAACGGCCAAAGTTTTTCCTATAGTACCGACAACGTCGGCGAGTTGTTTCTGCGTTGCCGGTGCTGGCTTGCTGACAGGGTTGTCTTGGCGGAAAGAATCTACAAATGTTTGGACAGATTTCTTATTTCGTAGAATTGCTTCAGTTTCTTTAAGGGAAAGTTCTTGGGTTCTTGCACATCTGTCAAAGGC
>Ga0123354_10000046_pt1 | contig 92423 bp, 65 predicted proteins | sample TergutLab28metaG_2_FD_97872 | JGI IMG/M metagenome (GOLD analysis project Ga0123354, IMG submission 97872) | Labiotermes labralis P4 segment gut microbial communities from Petit-Saut dam, French Guiana - Lab288 P4 | ecosystem: Host-associated > Arthropoda: Insects > Digestive system > Gut ... | reverse complement strand
GCTGGCGGCGGGGACGTATACCGCCACTCTCACCGTGGCCGGCGATCACGCCATTTCGCAATCGGTCGATCTGAGTTTTGAGGTGACGACGCCGCCGTCTGGGTCAACTTACGCCATCACTCTCGATCAGTCGATACTCTATCAAACGACACCCTACGATTTCGGCACGGAGATGGTCGGCTACGCACCGCTGACGCCGTTGACGGCGACAGTGACGAATACTGGCACCCAACCTACCGGCGCCTTGGCGGTGTCGCTCTCCGGTACGGATGCGAACGCTTTCTCGATCTCCGCCGACAATGTCAGCGGCAGCGGTCTGGCGCTAGGAGCGAGTGGCACTTTCGCAGTCGCTCCGAAGACGGGTCTTGCTGCAGGAACTTATAACGCTACGGTCACTGTGTCTGGTGCGAATGTCACCACGCAGAGCTTTGAGGTGAGCTTTATCGTGAGTCCGATAACGCCCGCCTCCGCTCCCGTGATCACGCCATCCTCGTTGCCGTCCGGCATTATCGGCTCGCCGTACACGGCAACGCTGGCAGCGTCGAACAGTCCGACGAGTTGGGTGATTGTTGGCGGCACTTTACCGCTGGGGCTGACGCTTAACACGACTTCGGGTGAGATCGCCGGCACGCCGTTAGGACCAGTGGGCACGTCCAGTTTCACCGTGACCGCTTCCAATGGCACGGGAACCTCCGCGTCGGTGCAGTTCAACATCCTCATCAGCCCGCCGCCGGGTGGCGGCTCTGGAGCGACACCCAGCATTCCCGCGCTGAATCCGGCGATGTTGATGCTATTGGCGCTGATGCTGGCGATAACGGCAGCGTTCAGAACGGCGCCGCGTGTAACGCGCAACAAGAAACGATAAGGTAAAAAAAAGAATAACGCGACGATCTGCTTAAGCTTCAGGAATCAACCCCTCTCTTGCCACACTGAGAGAGGGGGTTTTCTTTCTTTTAACTTGTCGATTGACCAACCTTTCAAGCATATTTTAAATTTCACGGTTTCTTTGATAAATTTCCTCCTTTCTTGTGTCAAAAAGCAAAATTCTCTGGGATAATTGTGAAATGCTGATGTGGTAGCTGGAACCTGAAGTGGGCGGTCTGGCAATAACGAAGCGAGCACAGACCGCACGCAAATATTTATAGTCTCTCAACCCCCTAGGAGAGCGTGATGTTTCGTCGTCCGATGTTTCGTCTTCTTGGTCTTCTTGGCGCGCTGGTTTTGTTTTCGACCAATCTGCACGCGCTCACGATCGATACCACCAACCGTACAGAAGTCAACGCTGCTTACGGCAATTTTCAGAACTATAAAAACGTGCTTACCGGCTGGTCGGGCGGCAACATCGCAAGTTGCACCATCGGAACGACCAGCACGGCGCATCAACAAGCCACCATCGACGCGGCAAATTTTTATCGCGCACTGACGGGGTTGCCCTCGACCAATCTGATTACCGACACCACCATTCCCGGTGGCTCCACGATCGTTTATCGCGCGCGGAAAGCGGCGTTGTACATGGCTGCTAACCAACTCTTGGATCACACGCCTTCCGGAGGCAATTGTTACGACGCGGATGTACTTGCCGGCGCCAGCACCTCCAATTTGGCTTTAGGCTGGGACACTCCTACCGCTTATATCAAAGCTACAGGACCGGGCGCTATCGATGGTTATATCAGTGATGATGGCAATGAAACTACCCTGGGGCATCGGCGCTGGATGCTTTACACACAGCAAATCGGCTTCGCAACCGGCGAATTTATCAACACCACCGTCCCCAGCTACTATTCATCTAACGCCCTGCGCCTTTGGGCGGCAGATGCCAGTGAGTCAGACAGTTTGTTCAAGGATACCTACGCACCCGCGGCCTGGGTAGCCTGGCCCAGCCCCAACTTTGTTCCCTACACGTTGATTCCTGCTACAGATAAACCAGCCACGCCTGTAGGATTCTGGTCACTTTCCTATCCGGGCGCCAGATTCAACGTCGCTACGGTGACGATGACCAAGAGCGACGGAAGCTCCGTTTCCTTCCTCACGACACCTGCCGAATTGCCTCTCTATTACGGTGACAACACAATCATATTCGAGCCGAACTTGCCGAGTTTCGCGGCGGGCATGGATGATACTTCTTACAAAATCGTCGTGTCGGGCATTACCGGCGCGCCGTCTTCGACGTATTGCTATACGGTCACAGTTTTTGATCCCGCGCAAACCATCGTCAGTACCGCGCCCGATCTGTGCAACCCCAGCGCGCAAAGCCCGAACATCACCGCTCAATCGGCGGACGCCAACTACACCCAAGGCGACACTGCTTCCCCGCTGACAATCACCGCCAACGTCACTGATGGTGGCACGCTCTCTTACCAGTGGTACAGCAACACGACGGGCGATACCAGCACCGGCACGCTCGTCGGCACCAACAGCAATTCCTACACGCCGAGTACAGCCACCGTTGGAACGCTCTACTACTACGCCGTAGTGACCAACACCCGCAATGGTGTCACCAACACGGCCATCAGTGGCGTGATGGCCGTCGTGGTTTCCGCCGCGCCGCCGACTTACGGTATCACGCTCGACCAAACGGGAACGTACACTTTCCCATCGGCAACCATCGTCTATGCAGCGCAAACACCGCTGACCGTGACGATCACGAACATCGGCACGGCAGCCACCGACGGGTTGACGGTAACGCTAACCGGCAGCACGACGGCTTTCACGCGCTCGCCGGTCACGGTAGCCACCATTGCACCTAGCAGCACCGGCTCTTTCACCGTCACCCCGGCTACTGGCCTCACGGCGGGAACGTATAACGCCACGGTCACGGTCTCGAATACCGCCCACGGCATTTCGGCAAGTTTCGATGTCACCTTCACGGTGCTTCCGGCGAATTACAGCATCACGCTCGATCAAACGGGAACTGTCGATCTCGGCTCGGTCACCATCCCCTACACGACGCAGCCGGCACTGACCGTGACGATCACGAACACCGGCACGGCGCCCACCGGTAACTTGTCGGTAGCGATGACCGGCAGCACAACGGCCTTTTCGCTGTCAGCTTCCACGGTAGCCAGTATCGCAGTGAACAGTACCGGCTCTTTCACGGTCAGACCGAACAATGGCCTCTCACCGGGAACGTACAACGCCACGATTACGGTTACGGGCAGTAACGGGATTTCAGCGAGCTTTGACATTACCTTTACAACTGCCAATCGCGTCGGCACTAATATCATCGATTTGAGCGATACCAACCCGCCGCCCAGCGGGACAGGCTGGACGTATTCGTCCCTCGTTTACACCATTCAGGATGGCGCCGACGTGATCGTGATCAACGACAGCACCAACTACCGCCGCCTCGAAGTCGCGACCGATGCCAAGGCTACGATCACGCTGAACGGCATGTCCATCTCTGCTACATCAGGCGCCACATGCGCGCTGCTGCTGGACGCGGGTTCGGACGTGACGCTCATTCTGGCGGATGGCACAACCAACATCCTGACATCAAGTATCAGAGCAGGCATCCAAACTACCGGCGCCACCTTGACGATCGATGGCCAAACAGCAGGGACGGGTAGCCTGACAGCCACCGGAAACGGGCAAGGTGCCGGTATCGGCGGCTATCCCGCCAACTCTACCGCCGATGCCGGCGACGGAGGCAACATCATCATCAACGGTGGCTTCATCACCGCTATCGGCAGTATGACTGCCGCCGGCATCGGCGGCGGCGGCTCGGTCATGGCCGGCAACGGCGGTTCCGGCGGCAACATCACCATCAACGGCGGCACCGTCAACGCCAGTAGCACCAGCAATTACGGTGCCGGCATCGGCAGTGGAGAGGCAAGAGCCGTAGGGAGCGGAGTTACGGGTGGCTACATCACCATTACCGGCGGCACCGTCAACGCTACCGGCGGCACCAACGCTGCCGGGATCGGCGGCGGCGCCTACGCCGATGGTGGTAATGTCATCATCAGCGGCGGCACGGTCACTGCCGGCGGCGGTGGCGGTGGCGGCAGCCAAGGCGGCGCCGGTATCGGCAGCGGCGGCACTCAAAGCTCTACTGTCGGCGCCAGCGGCAACATTCTGATCTATGGCGAAAACACCGTCGTGACCGCCACAGGCGGCGGAACCATCGCACAAGGTATCGGCGCGGGCAGTGGCCCCTCAGGCCTCGGCGCCACCAATGCCATCTTCGTCGCCATCCCCGAAGGCAATCTGAACAACGCTTCGGGCGAAATCGGCAATCCCGTTTGGTTCACGGCGGATCAGCCGTCAACCGACGTTGTGACGGTAACGTTGCCGTCGCCGTTTGATGCGGCGCCATTCGGTAACGGAACTTATGACCTGATGACCGGTCTCGATTCCACCGGAAAAACTTTCTCGGTGCTGACTTCGTTCGACGCCACCGACAACACGCCGTTTGCGCTGACCGGCTACGACGTGTCTCCCGATCCGGCGACCGGCGCCGATCTGTTGGCCACTGGCGCGCACATCGTCTTTACGCTGAAGACCTACGGTATCTCCCTCAGCGAAACGGGAACGCACGATTTCGGCTCGCTGTATCTGGGCTATTCGGCGTTAACGCCGCTGAATGTGACGGTGACCAACACCGGTAATCAGCCCACCGGCGCGTTGTCGGTCGCGATGACCGGCGACACTGCCGCTTTCGCGTTGTCAACCACTTCGATCAACAGTATCGCGCGCAACGGCGCCGATGCTTTCACCGTCGTCCCGAACCCCGGCCTCGCGGTGGGAACCTACAACGCCACGATCACAGTCACAGGCAACAACAGCATCTCGGAAAGTTTCGGCGTGACCTTCACGGTGCTCCAGCCGATTTACAGTATCTCGCTGACGCCATCGGGCTCGCACGACTTCGGCTCGCAGGCTGTCGGCTACTCGGCGCAAATGCCGTGGAATGTGACGGTGGCGAATACCGGCAATCAGGCGACCGGTAATTTGACGATAGCTCTGTCCGGCGCGACCGCGGGCAGCTTCACGTTGTCGAAGACAACGATCAACAGCCTCGCTGTCAGCGGTTCCGATACTTTCACCGTCGTTCCGAACACCGGCCTTGCGGCAAATTCCTATAGCGCCACGGTGACGGTATCGAACGGCGCCAACATCACGGCGAGCTTCGGCGTGAGCTTCACGGTGACGGCGATCGCGCAAACGCCGACGCTCTCCTCTTTGCCGACAGGTACGATCACTTACACCCAAAACGATACGGCAACTCCGCTAACCATCTCCGCCAACGTTACGGACGGCGGCACGTTGACTTATCAGTGGTATCGCAACACAACGAACAGCACGAGCGGCGGCACGCCTGTCTGTTCCGGCGGCGCCTCGTGCACGCCGGACACAACCACCGCCGGAACGTACTACTACTACGTTGTGGTGACCAACACCAGCGTTGTCAACGGCACCACCAGCATGGCGACGAGCAATATCGCCACGGTAGTGGTGAACCAGACGCCGGGAGGAGATACCATTGATTTGAGCCTGACCAATCCGCCCTTGACCGGCAGAGGGTGGAGCTATTCGGGCGGCGCGAACGGCGTTTACACGATCCACGACGCCGCCAACGTGACCGTGATCAACAGCAACGCCGGCAGCCAGCGCCGCCTCGAAGTTGATGCGGACGCTACGGCTACCGTCACGTTGAACACCATGACTATCACCAGTCTGACCTCCCAGCAAACCGCGCTGCTGCTGAACGCGGGCGCGGATGTGCATCTCGTGCTGGCGGCCAGTTCAAACAACACCCTCATCTCAGGTATGGGCTGTGCGGGCATCCAGACCACCGGCGCGACGCTGACGATCAGCGACGCTCCCGACGGTATCCTGAACGTTACCGGCGGCGATAACAGCGCCGGTATCGGCGGCTGGTTCAATAACGGCAACGGCAGCGATGGCGGCACCATCATCATCAACAGCGGTGAAGTTCACGCCTTCGGCGGCAACGATTACGCCGCCGGTATCGGCGGCGGTTACGGCGGCGATGGCGGCAACATCACCATCAACGGCGGCACGGTCAGCGCCACCGGCAACCCCAACGGTTACGGCGCAGCCGGTATCGGCGGCGGCGGTTATAACGCGGCGGGCGGCAACATCACCATCACCGGCGGCGCCGTCACGGCGGCGGGCGGCCTTCAAGGCGCGGCCGGTATCGGCGGCGGCTTCAACGGTGCAGGCGGCAACATCGTCATCAGCGGCGGCACGGTCATCGCCAACGGCGGCAACCTCGGCACCGGCGCCGGCATCGGCGGCGGCCAAGGCAGCGGCGGCGCCAGCGGCAACATTTTGATCTACGGTGAAAACACCAGCGTCACCGCTAACGGAAATGGCGGAGCGCAAGACATCGGCGCCGGATACGATGTTTACACCGGCTCTGCTCCAACCGACAACGTGTTTGTCGCCATCCCCGAAGGCAATCTGAAGAATGCTTCCGGAAATACCGGTAACTCCGTTCTGTTCACGGCGACCCCGACATCGGGAGGCATTGTCACCATGGTGTTGCCGTCGCCGTTTAACGCCGCGCCGTTCGGCAGCGGCACTTACAACGTGATGACCGGCCTCGATACCACCGGAAAGACCTTCTCGGTGATAACTTCGTTCAGCGCCGCTGACAACATCGCGTTTGCACTGCCTGGCCATATCGTCAATCCCGACCCGTCAACGGGCGCTTCGCTGCAAGCAAGCGGCGCGACCGTCGTGTTCAGCGCGCCGCCCGGTTCGCCGTTGACCTTTACCTACAATACGGCGTTTGACATTCCGGCGTCCACGGTCGGTACGGCCATCACGCCCATCAACGTATCGGGTAACGCAGCGGGCGGCACCACGCCGTACACATTCAGCGCCACGGGTTTGCCGAGCGGCATCAGCATCAGCGCGGCGGGGGTGATCTCCGGCACGCCGACAACGCCGACCACTTGTACGCCCGCGACTTGTCAGGCGACCATCACCGTCACCGACAGTGAGACACCGAGCGCCAGCCAAAGCATCACCATCAGCTACGGCACCATCTCCGCCGCGCCGACTTACGGCATCTCTCTGAGCCAAACGGGAACATACGATTTCGGTTCAGTGGCGGCTGGCTACGCGCCGCAAACAGCACTGCCTGTGACGGTGACGAACACCGGCAATCAGCCCACCGGCGCATTGTCGGTGACGATGACCGGCAGCACTGGAGCTTTCACGCTGTCACCAACCACGGTCGCCAGTATTGCAACGAGCGGTACCGGCTCGTTCACTGTCGTGCCGAATACCGGCCTCGGCGTGGGAGCGTACAACGCTACGGTCACCGTGTCGAACGCCGCCAACAACATCTCGAAGAATTTCGGCGTGAGCTTTGAAGTGACCGCCGCGCCCATCGCGCCGACAATCACGACGGCTCCGGGCGCGTTGGCCGCAGGCATGGTCAACGTACTGTACAGCGTGACGCTAACGTCGAGCGATCCGGCGGCCACTTGGGCATCCTCCGGCACTCTGCCGCCGGGGCTAACGCTCGATCCGACGACGGGAATCATTTCCGGCACGCCGACGACGGCAGGCACATTCAATTTCAATGTGACGGCCACCGACAACGGCGTCACCTCCGCGCCGGTGGCGTTCTCCATCCTGATCAGCCCACCGGGCACCCCCGCGCCGACGATCACGACGACTCCGGGCGCCTTGCCGGATGGCACGTTGGGTTCGCCGTACGGCGGCGTCACGTTGACGGCGAGCGATCCGGTCACCTGGTCTGTGGCTCCCGGCACGTTGTTGCCGCCGGGGTTGACGCTCGATCCGATAACGGGTGTTATTTCCGGCACGCCGACGATGGCAGGCACATTCAACTTCAGCGTGACGGCCACCAACGGCGGAGGAAGTGTGTCTGTGGCGTTCAATATTCTGATCAGCCCACCGCCGGGCGGCGGTGGCGGCGCCGCGCAAAGCATCCCGACGCTGAATCCGGCCATGCTGATGTTGCTGGCGTTGGTGTTAGCAGTAGCAGCGCTCAGGCAAATGCAAAGGAAACGTCGCGTGTAGCGAAATCAGAGGCTGGCAAAAAATGATAGGGGCGGGTTTGAAACCCGCCCCTATCATTTCATCCGTCGGTTTGTTTTACTTTGCCACCGCATCCGGAAATCTTTCTTCCAGCGCCTTGAACATTTTTTCCGGCACGCGCTGCTTGACGCAATCTTCTTTCGCAATGACCGGAACAATTTTTTCCCCAACGCGCGCTTTCTGTACCCACTGCGGCTCGGCAATCAAGGCGCGCCCGATGGCAACGAGGTCGTAGCCGATCTCGAACGCCTCCTCCAAATCGTCTGCCACTTTGACACCGCCGACACCGATCAGCGGTAAGCGTTTTTCCAACCGTTGATGAATCACCTGACCGACGATGCGCCGGTCGTTTCTATCGCGCTGCACGGTTTGATCGAAACGCCCCAGAGAAGCATGCAAATACGTCAGCGGTTTTTCCGCCAATTGATCCACCAGATAAAGCGTGTCGTCGAGCGTGATTCCCGGCGTTTTGGTTTCTTCGGGTGAAAAGCGATAACCGACGATGAACGTTTTGCTCGCGTGTTTTTGAGCCGCGTCGAGCACAGCATCGGCAACCGCCAACGGAAAACGCGCGCGCGCTTCGAGCGAACCGCCCCAGCGATCGGTACGGCAGTTTGAATACGGCGAAAAAAATTGCTGAATCAAATAACCGTTGGCGCCGTGAATTTCAACACCGTCGAAACCGGCGGCAATCGCGCGTCGCGTCGCCTCGCCGAACGAAGCGATGATCGTCTCGATTTCCGCATCTTCCAGCGCGCGCGGTTTGACGGAGCCGGGGCGTTCCGACCCGACCTCCGAAGCGCTCACCACATCGTTGCCGGACAACTCCGGCGAACTTTGCTTGCCGGCGTGAAAAATTTGCAGCACCACCTTGGCGCCCCGGTTTTTGATCAGATGCGCGAGCTCGGTCAACCAAGGAATGAAACGGTCTTCACCGGCGTAAAACTGGCCGGAGAAACCTTTGCCGTTGGGCACGGTGTAAGTCGTGCCGGTAATCAGCATGCCGACGCCGCCGGCGCGAGCGCTGTAATACGCCAACTCGTCGGGCGTCAATCGACCGTTGTCATCGCCCGACCAAGTGGTCATCGGCGCCATCACGATGCGATTGCGCAGCGCAGCGCCGTTGGCGAAAGAGAAGGGTTGATCGTAAATGGACGGAACACTCATCGCGAATCCTTCGAAAGGGAATAATGAGAGAAAGATAATCCCAAAGGCCGCCCAATTCAACCCTCACTCACGATTCATGACACTATCACCCTTCTGGCCATTTGCCATTAGAATCGCGCGACCTCATTAACAACACTCATCCGCCATAAAGCAAAGCTGTCGCTTTACTCTATGCCCTTAAAACCGTTATAATTTAGCGTTTCCCATTCCGGGTTCATGCTATTTTTTACAAAGGATTTTGATACACATGCCTAACGTCCGCGTCCGCGAAAACGAACCGTTTGAAGCCGCCTTGCGTCGCTTCAAGCGCACCATCGAAAAAACCGGCCTGCTCACCGAACTGCGCGCTCGTGAGTTTTACGAAAAGCCGACCGCTGAACGCAAACGCAAAAAGGCTGCCGCCGCCAAGCGCCATCACAAACGCCTGCGCAGCCAACAGTTGCCGCCGAAACTTTACTGATCCCGCTGCAACAACCCCGGCGATGTTATCCACACTCGCCACACGGGTAATCCTTTGAAAGATCGCTGACGGCGTCGCCTTCGGGCTGACGCCGTTTTGCATTTCTTTGCCGTTTGCTCTTCTCTCGCCTTTTTTTCATCCCTACTCACCACAAACTTTGTCCCCCGTGCTGGAAATTTCTTTCCAGATAGGTTACTTTCCCGTTATCTGGTGCAAGTTTCGCAAACATTCCCGAAACTCGCGCCATAGAGATATGTTTTCTGTTCTTTCGTTTTCTTACAAAGGGTTGGTTATGAATGACTCACGTTTTGAAGTTCTCAGCCAAAGCAAGCTGGCCGCCGAACTCAATCCTGATCAGTGCCGCACGTTGGCGGCTCTCATTGAAATGCACGATTATCAGGAGGGAGAAGTTCTGGTTCGTGAGCGGACATCCGATGAAAACCTGCAAGTGATCATCCACGGCTCGCTGGGCGTCATCAAACACGCCGGCACGCCGGAACAAGTGCTGCTCAACACCATCACTGCCGGCAACTTCGCCGGCGAACTGGGTTTCATGGACAACACCGAGCGCTACGCCTCGCTGGTCGCGCTGATGCCGACGCAAACGTTCACGATCAGCCGCACCCATCTGGAAACACTGCTGAACACCGAGCCGCATATCGTGTACAACGTGATGCGGGCGATCCTGCGCGCCGCCCATCAAGTTCAGTATCGGCTGTCGATGGAGCGTTCCGAATTGACCAACTACATCTACAAGCAGCAAGGACGGTATTGAACCGTTTTTGATTCAAGCGTAGCCACGTAGGGGCACGGCGCGCCGCGCCCCTACTTATATTCAGGATCGCGAGTTCCCAAACCTCTGCGCCCCTCGTATTCCCACCGCTACTCTCGGTACTCCGGCGAGGTCGTTCACCGTTTCGCACTGTGTGAATCCGGCGCCGCGCAACAGCGCCTTCGCCACTTCGCTCTGATCGTAGCCGTGCTCCATCAACAATACGCCGTTCGGTCGCAAATACGCAGGCGCTTGTTGCGCAATAATTTGCAGCATCTCCCAACCCGAAGCGCCGCCGATCAACGCGCCGCGCGGCTCGAAGCGAAGGCCGTCCTCGTCGAGATGTGCGTCCGTTGCCGCGATGTACGGCGGGTTGCTGACGATCACGGAGAAGCGCTCCGAATCTTGCTGCGGTAACGGAATCGTCGCAAACCAATCCGACAAGCGCCACGCAATTCGAGCTGCGTTTTGTTGCAGCAAACGCGCGGCGTTTTCTTCGGCCAACCGCAGCGCCGCCGCCGAAACATCCACCGCCAACACGCGAGCGCGCGGACGCTCGTGCGCAATGGCGATAGCAACTGCGCCCGAACCTGTGCCAAGATCGAGAACTTTCGCTTCCTGCTCCGCCGGAAGATAACGCAACGCCGCTTCTACCAGCGTTTCCGTGTCGGGACGCGGAATCAAAACGTCCGGCGTCACTTTGAACATCAAGCCCCAGAATTCTTTCTCGCCGACGAGATACGCCATCGGCTCGCCTTGCCGCCGCCGCTCTGTCAACGCATCGAGGCGACGTCTCGACAACTCATCGAGCGCATCGTCACCGTGCGCGATGACCCACGCCGGTGTGGCTTGCAAAACGTGGCTAACCAGCATCCGCGCTTCCGATAATGGCAACGCCGAAGCGCGGCACCACTGCGTCAACGGTTCGCTCACGCTTCTTCGCCCAGCGAAGCCAGTTGCTCGGCCTGAAATTCTTGCGTCAACGCGTCGATCAATTCGTCGAGATCGCCGTCCATGATCGTTTCGATTTTGTACAGCGTCAGATTGATCCGATGATCGGTGACGCGCCCTTGAGGGAAATTGTAAGTGCGAATGCGCTCGCTGCGATCGCCCGAGCCGATCAGACTCTTACGCATGCTCGCTTCTTTCTGGTTGCGCGCTTGCCGTTCGCGCTCCAGCAAACGCGACGCCAGCACCGCCATCGCTTGCGCCCGATTGCGATGTTGCGAGCGGTCGTCCTGACATTCGACCACCAATCCGGTCGGCAAATGGGTGATGCGCACTGCCGAATCGGTTTTGTTGATGTGCTGACCGCCGGCGCCGGAAGCGCGGAAAGTGTCGATGCGCAAATCGGCCGGATTGATTTCGATATCGTTGATCGGATCGGCTTCCGGCATCACCGCCACCGTACACGCCGAAGTGTGAATACGCCCTTGCGCTTCGGTTTCCGGCACACGCTGCACGCGATGCCCGCCGGATTCAAATTTCAGTCGCGCGTAAGCGCCGCTGCCCTCGATACGGGCGATCACTTCCTTGTAACCGCCCAACTCCGATTCCGATACCGACACCAGTTCCACTTTCCAGCGCTGCCGCTCGGCGTAGCGCGTGTACATTCTGAAAAGACTGCCTGCGAACAACGCCGATTCATCGCCGCCGGTTCCGGCGCGAATTTCGAGAAAGACGTTGCGCTCGTCGCTGGCGTCTTTCGGCAACAACGCCACATGCAAATCATTCTCCAGCGCTTCCATCCGACTCTGCGCCAATTGCGATTCTTCTTCCATGAACTCGCGCATCGCCGGATCGTCCATCGCGTTGCGCGCCGTGTGCCAATCTTCTTCAGCGCGACGGAAATCGCGGTACAGCGTCACCACCGGCTCGATGTCGGCGCGCTCTTTCGACAACTCCCGAAAACGGTTCATGTCGTCCGCCGCATCGGGCTGCGCCAGAAAACCGTCAATCTCGGTCAGGCGTTTTTCCAAGTGCTGCAATTTTTGTTTCAACGAATCTTTCATCTCGTCTTTTTCATATCGTGTCTTGACAGGGGAACACTGCGCCAATCACCCGTTCGCCCTGAGCTGGTCGGGGCGAACAAAGCCATCATCGACGAAGCTAAGATTCCTGTTCAGGAAGTTGGTAAATGCGCTGGTAAAGCGCCGCCAGATCGGCGCGCTCGTCATCCTCGGCGTGGTTCAACGCTTGCAGCGGCGCATGCAGACATTTGTTGACGAGGCCGCGGGTCAGCGTTTCCATCACCTCATCCGGCGACGTGCCGTTAGCCAGCAACCGCCGCGCCCGTTCCAACTCTTTTAGACGCAGCGCTTCGTGATGGCTTTGCAGCGCGTTGATCGTCGGCACCACCGAGCGGCCTTCCAGCCAGCGCAAAAATTCCAGCGCCTGCGCCGACACCATCCCCTCGGCTTGCACGATCGCTTCGCGCCGCACCTGCAAATTACTGCGGATGATCTCGGACAAATCGTCGAGACTGTACAGAAAAACATCGTCGAGGTTGCCGACTTCTCTTTCGATGTCGCGCGGCACCGCCAGATCGACCATGAAAATCGGCGCGTGTCGCCGCGCCTTGATGACCCGCTCGACCAGCCCCTTGCCGAGAATCGGCAACGGCGACGCCGTGCAGGTAACGATCATATCGAACTGCGCCAGTCGGTCGGGGATTTCGTTCAACGTGATCGCGTCGGCAGTGAGTCGCGCCGCCAGTTCGCGGCCGCGCTCGATTGTCCGGTTCGCCACCGTGATTGACTTGGGCTTGCGCGCCGCGAAGTGCGCCGCCGCCAGTTCGATCATTTCACCGGCGCCGATCAGCAACAAATTCTGTTCGGAGATCGACGGGAAAATCCGCTCAGCCAACTTGACCGACGCCGCCGCCATCGAAATCGACGCGCTGCCAATGTCGGTATGCGTGCGAACATCCTTGGCAACCGCGAAAGTGTATTGAAACAGCCGGTTGAGCACCAGCCCCAGCGTGCCGGCGGCTTCCGCCGAGCGCACCGCCTGCTTCATCTGCCCCAGAATCTGCGGTTCGCCAAGCACCATCGAATCAAGCCCGCAGGCCACCCGAAAAGCATGCGTCACCGCCTCATCCCGCGTCAGCGTGTAGAGGTGTGGTTCCAGCGTCCGCTGCGGCAGCCGGTGAACATCTTCGAGCCAGTTCGCCACTTCTTCCGGCGCGCCGCCACGACAATAAACCTCCGTGCGGTTGCAGGTGGACAGAATCGCCGCTTCCTTGACGCGACGCCGCCCCAGTAGATCGCGCAGCGCCGTGCTCACCGCGTCCGGCGAAAACGTCACCCGTTCACGGACTTCCAGCGGCGCCGTCGTGTGATTCAATCCAAGCGTATAAAGCAGCAAGCTCATAACTTGTGGATTATAGCGAGACTGAGGGAAGTCTGGGAAACCGCATGCTCGCTTCATGCTTCAAGCATGGCGTTTTCGACAATGTCTTCCCTCTCTCACAGGTTGCTCCCCTCTTGGGACGGGTGGATGCCGAAGACGGACGAGGTGGTCTCCGTTCGCCCTGAACTTGTCGAAGGGCGAAAACACCGAAGCAGTCACTTCGCCGAATCGCCACATCTTAAGCCAACCCCCAAAACAACGAAGCCGGCATAGCGCCGGCTTCGCCCCAAGCTTTCCAACAACATCTCAGCTTGCTTTCAGGCATTCGCGCATAAACGACTTGCGCTCGTCGCCCTTCTTGCCGGTCGCTTCCTTGTTACACTCTTTCATTTTTTCTCTTTGGTTCGTCGATTTCTTCGGAGCTTCCGCTTTCTTCGACAGGCATTGTTTCATGAACGCTTTACGCTCATCGCCCTTCTTGCCTTCGGCTTGATGATTGCAATGCGCCATCCGTTCCTGCTGCGGCGTCATCTTCTTTTCCGGCTGTGCGGCGGGCGCCGGAGCCGGTGCCGGTTGCGCCGCCGGGGCGGGCTGTGCTGCGGGCGCCGCCGGTTGTGCTGCCGGTTGTTGCGCCGACAACGATCCGGCCATCAAGGCCAATACGGCCAATGCAGCCAGTTTACTGCTCAACTGTACTTTCATGATTCGTCCCTTTGGTAGAAAACGCTGCTGTGTTGCAGCCCGCCTATTGTAAAACCATTGGGCTGTTCTTAGCACATCCCAAGATGGTAACGAAAAATGTAAACCGTTTTGGTTGTATTATTGCAAATTCCGACTTTTTTAACATTTCTCTAACAAAGGATTGCCGCCATGATTCTGGTACTCGCCCCGAACACCTCTACCGAAAGCGTCGAATACCAAACGCTGATCGAGCGTTTGAACCAACTCCCCGGCGTCAAACATCGGGTTCACCGCGAAGTCGGCACCGAAGTCACACTGACCGAAATCTATCTGATCGGCGACACCCGCGCGCTGATCCACGAAACGATGGCGCAACTTCCCTGCGTCGAAAAAATCGTGCGCGTCTCCGAGCCTTACCGGATTCTCGGCCACCATCAGTACGGCGATGACCGCACGACTTCGTTCGAGTATAACGGCGTGCGTTTCAGTCAGGATACCTTTCATGTTTTCGCCGGACTGTGCGCTGTCGATTCGCGCGAATCCGTCGAAGCGATGATGAAAGCGTTGCAGGAACACGGTCAGGTGTGCACCCGCATGGGCGCCTATAAACCGCGCACCAGCCCCTATGCGTTTCAGGGTTTCGGTAAAGAATGTTTGCCCTATGTTTTCGAGTTGGCCGGAAAATACGGCATCAAAGTGATCGCCATGGAAATCACTCACGAGTCGCACGTCGATGAAATTCGCGCCGCCCTCAAGGCCACCGGCAACGCCACCGGCGTAATGCTGCAAATCGGCACCCGCAACACGCAAAACTTTGAACTGCTGAAAGCCATCGGTCGCCAACATGAATTTCCGGTGTTGATCAAACGCGGCTTCGGCATCACGCTCGACGAATCGCTGAATGCCGCCGAATACCTCGCGTCGGAAGGCAACCGCAAAGTCGTGTTCTGTCTGCGCGGCATGAAAACCAACATGGGCGACCCGCACCGCAACTTCGTTGACTTCGCGCATGTGCCGGTGTTGCGACGGCTGACCCGAATGCCGGTGTGCGTCGATCCGTCGCACTCGGTCGGCACCCGCGCCGCCAGTTCCGACGGCATCCTCGATATTTTTCACGTCGTCGCTCAGGGCATTATCGCCGGCTGCAACATGGTGCTGGTTGACTTTCACCCGTTTCCTGAAAAAGCGCTGGTCGATGGCCCGCAAGCGTTGCGCCTCAGCGAGTTGAAACACTTTCTCGACGACACCGCGCTCGTTCGTGAAACGTATCTGAAGCGCATCGCGCTGGCGGCGGCGGCACGAAAAGCAGAGACCGCTTGAGCGCTTCGTTCACTTCATGTTTGATCATGCCTCGCGCCCGCACGGAACACGCCTCGCTTCCGATTACGTTTGTCCGCGCCGGTTTTTCAACGCGCATTTGCAAACCGTGTGGCCGGTCATCCGGCCACACGCGAAAGTGACGTGGCGACGCGAGCGCGTCACCACGCCCGATGGCGATTTCTGGGATTTCGACTGGCTCGATGCGCCCGCCAACGATGATGCGCCGCTCGTCGTTCTCTTTCACGGTCTGGAAGGCAACTCGCATTCGCACTACGCCGGCGCGTTGATGGCAACGGCGACGCGGCACGGTTGGCGCGGCGTCGTGCCGCAATTTCGCGGTTGCAGCGGCGAAATCAATCTGACGCCGCGTGCTTATCACATGGGCGATTACGACGAAATCGCCGCGATGTTTGCTGCCATCAGCGCACGCGTTTCGCCGAAAACCAGACTTTACCTCGTCGGCGTTTCGCTCGGCGGCAGCGCGCTGTTAAACTGGTTGGGGCGCAACGATCAAAACACTGGCAACCTGTTTGCCGCCGCCGCCATCTCCACCCCCATCGATACCGTGCAATCCGCCCGCACTTTCGGCGAGGGTTTCAACCGCCAACTTTATGGGCGCTACTTCATGCACTCGTTGAAGAAAAAAGCCCTCGCGATGGCGCAACGCCACCCTAGCAAAATCGACGTTCGCCAAATCGCCGCCGCGCGCACGTTGGGCGATTTCGACAACGCTTTTACCGCACCCCTGTACGGCTTCGAGAACGCTGCCGCTTATTACCGCCGCGCTTCGTCGCGCCCGTGGCTCAACAAAATCGAAACGCCGACGCTGATCATCAACGCGTTGAACGATCCGCTCGTCCCTGCCGCTTCCCTGCCGAACGAAAACGAAACCAGCGCTTGCGTGTGGCTTGAATACCCCGAAGAAGGTGGACACGCCGGTTTCCCCACCCATGATGATCCGGCGCATGCCTGGATGCCGCAACGTGTGCTAACCTTCTTTGAACAACATTCTTGAACTGTGCAAAACTCATGACTTCCACGCTCCCTGCCGAAATTTTCAAAGCCTACGACATTCGCGGCATCGTCGATAAGACCCTCACGCCTGCTATCGTGCGAACCATCGGACAAGCGCTCGGCACACTGGCCGTCGAGCGTCAATGCGATACCATCGCCGTTGGCCGCGACGGCCGTCTTTCCGGCCCGACGCTCTTGGCAGCGTTGATCGACGGCATTCGCGCCAGCGGCGTTCATGTGATCGACTTGGGGCAAGTCGCCACGCCGATGACCTACTTCGCCGCACATGAGTTGAACACCCGCTGTAGCGTGATGCTCACCGGCAGCCACAACCCGCCCGATTACAACGGTCTCAAAATGGTGATTGCCGGAGAAACGCTATCCGGCGCCGCCATTCAAGCGCTGCGCGAACGCATCGAACGCAACGATCTGCGCACCGCCGCGCCGGGTTCTTTGACGACATGCGACATCGCGCCCGCTTACATCGCCCGCATCGCCGACGACATCAAACTCACGCGCCCACTGCACATCGTCGTCGATGCCGGTAACGGCGTGGCGGGGGCTTTCGCACCGAAGCTGTACGAACGCCTCGGCTGCCAAGTGACGCCGATCTTCTGCGATGTCGATGGCGCTTTCCCGAACCATCACCCCGACCCGTCGCAACCCAAAAATCTGCAAACCCTCATCGCGCGGGTGCGGCAAGAAAACGCCGAACTCGGTTTGGCCTTCGACGGCGACGGCGACCGTCTCGGCGTCGTCACCCGCAACGGCAACATCATCTATCCCGACCGTCAGTTGATGCTGTACGCTGCCGACGTGTTGAAGCGCGCGCCCGGCGCCACCATCATTTTCGACATCAAATCGACGCGCTTGCTCGCCCCGTGGATTCGCCGACACGGCGGCACGCCGCTGATGTGGAAAACCGGCCACTCGCTGATCAAAGCGAAAATGAAAGAAACCGGCGCGCAACTCGCCGGTGAAATGAGCGGCCATACTTTTTTTGGCGAACGCTGGTACGGTTTCGACGATGGTCTCTACACCGGCGCGCGCTTGCTTGAAATCCTCTCGCAACACGCCGACGTTTCGGCGGTTTTGAACGCACTGCCCAACAGCGCCTCCACACCGGAATTGTCGCTCGCCTGCGCGCGCGAAGGCGATCAACACGCGCTGATCGCGCGCTTGCAAAAAGAAGCTCGCTTCCTCGACGCGAAAGAAGTCATTCACATCGACGGCATTCGCGTCGAATACGAAGACGGCTTCGGACTGGCGCGCGCATCGAACACCACGCCGACCGTCGTGCTGCGCTTTGAAGCCGACAATGAAGAAGCATTGCAGCGGATACAACGCGACTTTCGGGAACAACTGCGCGCCGTTGCGGGTGACGAAGTGGAGTTGCCGTTTTAACTCGTCTTTCATCGCAGAACGGGTAGAACGCAGCGAAATCCACCTTGCAATTCGTGCAGGTTGGCGGTGAGCGTAGCGAACCCTAATCCTAACCCACACGTTACACGCTACGCTGCCAGTGTTTCGACCATCACGACATCGACCATGAACGATCCGTCGTCTTCGATCGCAAAATGTTTTTTTGTTTCGTCAGACGCTGCCTCTTGCAGCGCGCGAATCGCGCGCATGTTGTCGGCGGGCGTTTGCATCCGCGCCGTCCATACGGGGAAATCCATCCGCAGTTGCCACGAGCGGCACGTCACGAGCGCAAACCCGCAACGGGTCAGTGCCGCGCACCATTCGCTGATGCTGTAATCGCGCAAATGCGAAGTGTCGCGCAGCAATTCCACCGCTTGCAAGTGCGTGTCGAACAATGCCACGCCCGGCGAGCAAACGTCAATGAATACCGCCGGGCTGCCGCTCTTGAGAACCCGTCGCGCTTGCCGCAAACCTCCGTTCCAATCCCGCCAATGATGTGCTGAGAAACGACTCGCCAGAAAATCAAAACTGGCATCTGCAAAAGGCAAACGTTCCGCCGCCGCTTCGATTGCGCGGATGTTCGACAAGCCTTTGTCTCGCGCCGTCGCCGCAACGACGGCCACCATATCGGGCAAGAGATCGACAGCGGTCACCTGCGTGGTGTGACGCGCCATCACGTAAGACACATGCCCGCCACCGGCGCCAAGATCGAGCGCGTGCGCCGGTCGCAAAGCTCGGACAATGCCGTCCAGCGCATCGAGGTCTTGTCCCTGCGCATGCACGGCGCTTTCGACATAGGCTTGGGCGCGCGGCCCGAATTGGGCTTCGACAACGCTCTCGTGATGTCTCGGCATGCACGTTCCTTTGATAAGTTGAAATTTAGAGTGGTGGGAACTTAATCCTGCACATTATTTCCCTCACCCCTTTCCCTCTGTACAGACTCGAATCATCCCCCGCGATCCATTTCGGTGAAGCAACTCCAATCCCGATCCTGCCAGCCCTTGGAGATGGCCTGTTCAAACTTGGCGCGCAGGGCCTCGGCTTCGGGCAGTTTGAGGTGCACGGCGTCGGCAGCGGCCAGCATCAACTGGATGTCCTTCAGACCGCCGGATGCCGTGAAACCCGCCGTGTCGAAATCGCGATTGCCGATTTTGCTCACGTAATCCTTGGGCGCGGGGTGGCCGAAAAAATCGCTCAAAAATTGCATCACCAGCTTCGGGGGAACGCCGGATTTTTCCGCCCAGGCCAAGGACAGGCCGATCAAATCCATAGACGAGGCGATGAGAAAGTTGGCAATCAGTTTAGCGGTCGAGGCTTGGCTCGGTTGTGCGCCCACCACAGCGATGCGGCTGGCGTAAGTTGAAACGCACGGGCGCACCGCCTCCACCTGCGTCGGGCTGCCCGCCAAGAAAGTCGTCAACTGGCCGGCCTCGGCGGCAGGCACGCGCCCGAGCACCGGCCCCGAGATGTAGTGCCGCCCCGACGCCGCGTGCAAAGCGCCCAGTTCATCGGCACACCAGGGCGAAATGGTGCTCGTGCCGATGTGGACGGCACCCGCGCGCATACCTGAGAGCAGACCGTTGTGCCCAGACACCACGGCGCGCACCGAATCGTCGTCGAACAGGCTGGAGATCACGCAATCGGCCCCGGCCGCTGCGGCGGCAGGCGACTCGGCCAGCTTGGCCCCCAGCGCGACCAGCGGCGCCGCCTTGTCCGCCGAGCGGTTCCAGACGGCCAGCGGATAACCCGCCCGCCGGATGTTGGCCGCCATGGCGGCGCCCATTTTGCCAAGTCCGATGAAGGCGATGGCAGGTTTTTCCATGATGGGTTCTCCTCTTGACACGTCAGATGATTAGGATTCTACCGCAACAACTTTCGGCGTTAAAATTAGCGCTTGCTTCTCCTTTTCACATGATCCGTTCAAACGTGGCGCTGTTTTTCAAAATCATGCAAGCAAACTCACGGCTTTGGCGTTGCTGTGGCGCTTTGGCGGTGGTGGCGATGTGCCTTGCTGGAAGCAATCAAGCAAACGCCGCGCCGCTGCCCTCGCCTGCACCAGCGAACGCCGTGCACCATTATTCGGCGGAAAAATCGGTGGCGCTGGCGCGCGCGCAAATCGGCGTCACTCTCACCTACGATTCCGCTTATACTGTGATCGCTTATCCGAACGGCGACGTGTCAAAAGACAAAGGCGTCTGTACTGATGTGATCATTCGCGCGCTGCGCGGACAGGGCATCGACTTGCAGCAACTCGTCCACGAAGACATGCGGCGCGCGTTCTCGCAATATCCGACGCGCTGGAAGCAGAAGCAACCCGATCCGAACATCGACCATCGCCGCGTGTTGAATCTGGAAACTTTCATGCGACGCAAGGGGCGTAACTTGCCTGTGAACAAAAATCCGCGCGATTACCGCGCGGGCGATTGGGTAACGTGGCGACTGGGCGAAACGCAGTTACCGCATATCGGCATGGTGTCCGACCGAACGGCGGAAGACGGCACGCCGCTGATCATCCACAACATCGGCAACGGCGCGCAGGAAGAGAATGCCTTGTTTGAGTTTCCCATCGTCGGGCATTTTCGGTGGAAGTAATGTTGTAGGGTGGCACGGCGCTACGCGCCTTTGGCCCACCCTGTTTGCTTTACATGGTCTTCAAGCGCCGAAATCCGAAATAAGTCATGTAGCCAAAAAATAAAGCGCAAAAGGCGCTAACCGGATAGAAGATCACCGCGCTTCGATGAAAGAAAAATACGCTTCCGGGATCGGGGCCTCGATACAACAGGTACAGGCAAAAAATACAAAGCGCCGCCATGAATATCGTGGAGACAAGAACGACAATTTTTGATTGGCTGCCTTGAGTGTTGTTAGCCATAGTGTTTCCTTGAATCAAAGGGTTATGAATGTTGTCCCATCGGAGAAAGGTTGGGATGAAGGTTGAAAAGCCTTGATTGACAAACACGTCACTGCCCCCGCTCCGGCCCTCCCCCAGCGGGAGCAGAGGCAATTCTCGCCTCCGCTTTCGCCAAGGCTCGCACCGAAGGGAAATGTGGTCAATTTCAATCTTCTTCGTGCTTGCGATGTTTCTGATACTCTTCTGAAAGTTTTTGCTGCAATGGGAACGGCGCCGGCTCGTAATGCGAGAGCGTCATCGTCCAGCCGCCGTGCCCCGAAGTCATCGCCTTGATTCGAGCAGCGTAGCCTTCGAGTTCGGACAGCGGCGCAATGCCTTCGATCAGCAACATACCGGCGCGCAACGGTTGGGTGCCGGTCACTTGGCCGCGCCGTCCTGACAGATCGCCGGCAACGTCACCCATGTTGTCGGCCGGGCAACTGATTTCCAGCCGCACCATCGGCTCCAGCACGATCGGCTGCGCTTTCATGATCGCGTCGAGAAACGCTTTGCGTCCCGCCGTCACGAAGGCGATTTCCTTGGAATCCACCGCGTGATGCTTGCCGTCGTAAACGATCACGCGCATATCCTGCATCGGGAAACCTGCGACCGGCCCGGCGGCCAGCATTTGTTCAACACCCTTCTGCACCGCCGGGATGAATTGAGTCGGAATCGTGCCGCCTTTCACTTCGTCAACGAACTCGAATCCCGCACCGCGCGGCAATGCTTCAATGCGCAACATCACTTCACCGAATTGTCCCGCGCCGCCGCTTTGTTTCTTATGGCGGTGGTGACCTTCGGCTTTGCCCGCGATGGTTTCGCGGAACGGCACACGCGGCGGCCGCGTTTCGACTTCCAGTTTGAACACGGTGCTCATGCGTTCCAGCACCGAGCGCAAATGCAAATCGCCCAAGCCCCACAAGACGGTTTCGTTGAGCGTCGCGTCGTGCTCGATTTTGAGCGTCGGGTCTTCGGCGATCATTTTGTGCACCACTTCCGACAGTCGTTGTTCGTCGCCGCGTTTGGTCGGCGCGATGGCGACGCCGTGCATCGGCGTCGGAAACTCCAGCGGCTTCATGTGGATGCGGTCTTCGTCGTGCGAATCGTGCAGCACGCAATCGAATTCGATTTCTTCGACTTTCGACACCGCCGCAATGTCGCCCGCGACGACTTGCTCGGTTTCGATGAATTTGCTTCCCTGCATCAGGAACAAGTGGCCGACTTTGAACGGTTTGCGACCGTCGCCGACGAAAAGCTGAGTGTCGCGTTTGATGGTTCCCTGATGCACACGGAACACGCCGACTTTGCCGACAAACGGGTCGATCTGAATTTTGAACACATGCGCCAGCGCGTGTTGCGCCAGGTCTTGCGTTGGCAAAAATTGTTCGGCGGCATCGCCCTCGCCCCGAAAAAACGGCGGCGGGTTGCCTTCGGTCGGATTGGGCAGCAGTTTGACCATGATGTCGAGCAATTCCTGAATGCCGACCCCGTTCTTCGCCGAGGTGAAACACACCGGAATCAAGTGGCCTTCGCGCAGCGCACACTCGAACGGCCCGTGCAACTGTTCGGGCGCCATTTCCTCGCCCTGCTCCAGATATTTCGCCATCAGTTCTTCGTCAACTTCAACAACTTGATCGATCAGCGCCTGATGCGCTTCCGCCACCGATGAAAAATCCGCCTCGCCGGACGGATTGAAGAAGCAGTCCACCACTTTCGTGCCGTTGGCGGCGGGCAAATTGATCGGCAGGCATTCGTTGCCGAACGCCTCGCGCACAGCGGTCAGCACCGCCGGCAAGTCCACATTTTCTGCGTCGATCTTGTTGATCACGATCAGGCGACACAGTTTGCGCTTGGCCGTCCAATCCATCATCCGCGAAGTAATCATTTCGATGCCGGCTTGGGCGCTGATCACCACCGCCGCAGTTTCAATCGCATCGAGCGCGCCAATGGCTTGGCCGATAAAATCGGGATATCCGGGGGTGTCCACCAGATGGACGCGGGTGTTGGCTGTTTCCAAGTGCAGCAGGGAAGCCCGCAGCGACAGTTGGAAGCTCTTTTCCAACGGATCGAAATCAGAAACCGTCGTCCCTTTTTCGATACTGCCTGCCGCCTGAATCGCGCCCGTTTTGAGCAGCAGCGCTTCCGCCAGCGTGGTTTTTCCCGCATTGCCGTGTCCCACCAAGGCGACCGTGCGAATGTTTTCCGTAGTGTATTGCGTCATGATGGTTCCCCGTTCTAAATCAAATAATCAGATGACAGATGAAGCAAAAGTCATGTTCGGCAACAAACTGGCAATGTACCGTACCCGCGCCCGCCGCGCTACCCCTGAAATCAAGTTTGCCCCTGCCACGACAACCGCAAATAAACGGCCACTCCCAGACACAATGCCAGACATGTAACGAGGCAGGCCACAATCGCCCCCCAGCCGCCGACGCCCCAGAGGGTTCCCGAGAAGGTTCCGATGATGCTGGAACCGAAGTAATACGCCCACAGATACAGTGCCGACGCCAGCCCCCGCGCTGCTTTGGCGCGACGCCCGACCCAACTGCTCGCCACCGCGTGGCTGCTGAAAAAACCGAAAGTCAGCACCGCCACCCCGACGATCACGCCCCACAGCGCGTTGACCAGCGTCAGCAAAACGCCGCCCAGCATGATCGTCACCATCACCCACAGCACTCGGGACAGCCCGAAGCGGTCGGCCAGTCGCCCGGCCCAAGTAGAACTGAATATTCCGATGATGTAAAGCAGGAAAATCGAGCCGATCTGGCCGGTGGTCAGCGAAAACGGCGCCTGCACCAGCCGGAACGACAGATAGTTGTAAACGCTGACGAAGCTGCCCATCAGCAGAAACGCCACCAGAAAAAGCCAAGGCAGTCGCGCATCGCGCAGATGGGCGCGGGCGCCCTCCCACATCACGGCGAGGTGCAGCGAGCGCGGCTGGAAATGGCGCGACGGCGGCAGCAGTTTCCAGAAGCCAATCGCCATCATCAACGCCATCACGCCGATCACGATCAGCGCCGTTTGCCAGGACGAATGCTCGGCCACCCAGGCGCTGATGGTGCGCCCGCACATGCCGCCCAGCGCGTTGCCGCTGATGTAAAACCCCATCGCATAACCCAACGCGGAAAATTCGATTTCTTCGGCGAGATAGGCCATCGCCACCGCCGGCAAACCGGCCAGCGCTACCGCTTGCAACGTCCGCAGAACGATCAGCGTATGAAACTGGCTGACCGCCGCGCATGCCAGCATCAGCAAGGAACCGATCAAGAGCGAGAAGATCATGATGCCGCGCCGCCCGTACCGATCCGACAACACGCTGGCGACGATCAGCATGACTGACATCGTGCCGGTGGTCGTTGACAGCACCACGCTCGCCTGCGCCGGAGAAATGCCGTAGTCGTTGGAGAAAAGCGGCAACAACGGTTGCACGCAATAGACCAGCGAGAAAGTCGAAAAGCCGCCCAGAAAGAGCGCGATTTGCACACGGAGAAACGCCCCCGTCCCCGTCCGGATGCCGGGGTCTTTGGCGGGCGGTGGTAGCGGCTTTGGTTCGATCATGGAAAGACTATGAAAAAAACAGTCAACAGCTTACCGCAAAGTTTGTCATTCGCCCTATCTTTTCGGCACAATAGCACTTTGAATTGAGACAACGCTTTCCTAAAATGATTTCTACCTTTGGCCAAAAATTCACCCGACACGCCGGCATCACTCAGTTGATGGACGACCTCAACGATGGTTTGCGCACCCCGGGCGCTATCATGCTCGGCGGCGGCAATCCGGCGGAAATTCCCGAAATGGACAACTACTACCGGCGCTTGTGCGAAGCCCTGCTGGCCGACGGGAAACTGATTGATACGCTTTGCAATTACGACGGACCGCGCGGCAGCGACGGTTTGCGCGAAACGCTGGCCACCCTGCTGCGCACCCAGTGGGGTTGGGACATCAGCGCCGATCACATCGCCTTGACCAACGGCAGCCAGAGCGCTTTCTTCTTTCTCTTCAATCTGTTCGGCGGCGAATGCGAAGATGGCCGCAAACGAAAAATCTTGTTCCCGCTGGCGCCCGAATACATCGGCTACGCCGACGCCGGTATTGACATGGACACCTTCATTGCCGGCAAGCCCGAAATCGAGCGTCTGCCCGACGGGCTGTTCAAATACCGCGTGGACTTCACTTCTTTGCCGTTCGACGATGACATCGGCGCCATCTGCGTTTCGCGCCCGACCAATCCGACCGGCAACGTGCTCTCTGACGAAGAACTGCGACGCCTCGACGCGATCGCCCGCGAACGCGGCATTCCCTTGCTGATTGACAGCGCCTACGGCCTGCCCTTCCCCGGCATCACCTTCACCGACGCCACCCCGATCTGGAACGACAACATCGTGCTATGCATGAGCCTGTCCAAACTCGGCCTGCCCGGCGCGCGCTGCGGCATCGTCATCGCCCGTCCCGACATCGCTTCCGCCATCAGCAACATAAACGGCATCATCAGTCTCGCCCCCGGCGGCATCGGCCCGACGCTGATGAACGAAATCATCAAGCGCGGTGATCTGCAACGCCTGTGCAACGACGTGATTCGACCGTTTTACCGCGAACGCAGCGCGCTGGCGCTCAACATCCTGCGCCGCCACCTTCCCGCAGAGCGTTGCCTCGTCCACAAACCCGAAGGCGCTTTCTTCCTGTGGCTGTGGTTCCCCGATCTGCCAATTGACGATGTGGAACTTTACCGTCGCCTGAAACAGCGCGGCGTTTTGATGGTGCCCGGCAACTATTTCTTCCCCGGCTTGCAACAACCGTGGGATCACACGCGGCAGTGCATGAGAATGAACGTCGTCCCCAAACCGCAGATGATCGAACGGGGACTGACGATTCTGGCGGAGGAAATCGAGCGCGCGATGTGAAGAATCGTTGGATGGGCAGAGCGAAGCGAAACCCACCAGGCGTAAGGTGGACACGACTCGCCGATCCCTGATGCCCGTGTCAATACGTTATAATGAATTGTTTTTTCGTTCTCCAGGAGTTCCCCCATGGCTTTTGACCGCGTTTCTGCCGGTCACGATGTTCCCAACGATTGCAACATCATCATCGAAATACCGATGCACGGCGACCCGATCAAGTATGAAGTTGACAAAGAAACGGGAGCCGTTTTCGTTGATCGCTTCATGTCCACTTCGATGCACTACCCGTGCAACTACGGCTACATTCCGAAAACGCTGTCGGACGACGGCGATCCGTGCGACGTGCTCGTGCTCTCGCCGGTGCCGCTGATTACCGGCGTGGTCGTGCGCTGCCGTCCGATCGGCATGCTGCGCCTCGACGACGAAATGGGCGGCGACGCCAAAATTCTCGCCGTGCCGATTGACAAACTTTCGTCGTTCTACCGCAACGTGCATTCTCCGCACGACCTGCCCGAATCGCAGCTTCAACAAATCTCGCACTTTTTCGAGCATTACAAAGACCTCGAACCGGGCAAATGGGTGCGCGTCGGCAGTTGGGTTGACGCCGACGAAGCGCGCAAGGAAATCTTCGAAAGCATCGCGCGCTACGAAGCCACGCTTTAATTCATTCCGTTCGCCCGCACGTTTCCCCCCACTCCCGCTTCCACTTCGGGGCGAGAGTGGGGCAAGCACGCCCCACCTGTTGCAACATTTGTCTTGGCCGTGTGTCGCCCTGCCGTCAAAATGCTTCCAAGCTTGTCCAACCCGAAGAACAAGTCTATGATAATAAGCTAGGATTTTTGACATGATAGGGGGATAACCAATGGGACTCTTTGCTTTTTTGTTTGGCCGAAAGAAAAAGGACACATCGCAAGCTCTTCAGCAACCCGCTGCCGTTGCCAGCCATGCGCCGGGAACACAAATCGCCTACAGCCCCGATCTGATTCCGAAACTCAAAACCGAGCACCAGCAACTGCTCGAAATTTTCGGCAAGATCAACGCGGCGTTTGCCAAAAACGATTTGTCGCTGACGGCCAGATTTCTGGAAGATTTCCGTCGTGAAATACAATCGCACTTGCTGACCGAGAACATTCGTTTTTACATCTACCTCGAACACTCGCTGGTGCAACACATGGAAAGTTTGAGTCTGATGCACGAGTTTCGTCAGGAGATGAACGCGATCGGAAAAGCCGTTCTCGCCTTCCTGAATAAATACAAGGATATCGGTACACGCCCCGACTTCGCTCTGCCGTTCAGTCGGGATTTGGAAGATGTCGGCAAGATTCTCGTTGACCGGATCAAGCGCGAAGAAGAAACGCTGTACCCGCTTTATTTTCCGGTTTATTGAGCGGCAACGCCAAGAGCACTTTTCGGCAAAGACATTTTTGCATTCTCAACTGGCGGCTATTTGCTACCAGTTAATTTATCTCTTCCGCAAAAAAACTGCACCCTTATTTTTTCCCCAGAAACGATCCGAGAATACCGCGCACGATTTCGCGCCCGACTGACGAGCTGGCGCTGCGCACCACGCTTTTTGCCGCTGCCGTCAAAACGCCGTCACGACGACCATTGCCCAACAAAATTTCGGACAAGGCGTTACCACTCGCGCTTCGCGCCGCCGGCGCGTCGGCGCTCGTCGAGCCCGACGACGACGGTGGCGACGACTGCGCTGCGCGCGCCGCCAGTATTTCGTAAGCCGATTCGCGGTCGATGGTTTGATCGTAAACGCCTTTCAGCAACGACACCGATTGCACTTGCGCGCGCTCGGCGTCGCTGATCGGGCCGATGCGGCTGCCCGGCGGCAAGATGTGAACGCGCTCCACCACGTTGGGGCGCCCCTTCTCGTCGAGGAACGAGACCAAGGCTTCGCCGACGGCAAGTTCGGTGATCGCGGTTTCGGTGTCGATCTGCGGATTGGCGCGTAAGGTTTGCGCCGCCGCCTTGACCGCTTTCTGATCGCGCGCAGTGAACGCTCGCAACGCATGGTTGACGCGATTGCCGAGCTGGCCGAGCACATTGTCGGGAACATCGTCGGGGTTCTGGGTGACGAAATAAACACCGACACCCTTCGAGCGAATCAAGCGCACCACTTGCTCGATCTTGTCGGTCAACACGCGCGAAGCGTCTTTGAACAGCAAGTGCGCTTCGTCGAAGAAAAAGACCAGCTTCGGTTTTTCCGGATCGCCGACTTCGGGCAAACGCTCGAACAAATCGGAGAGCAACCAGAGCAGCAACGTCGAATAAAGCAGCGGCGTATTAAGCAGTCGATCCGCCGCCAGAATGTGAATCACGCCGCGCCCGTCTTCGGTTTGCAGCAAATCGTTGATGTTCAGCATCGGCTCGCCGAGAAAAAGTCCGCCGCCCTGCTGTTCGAGAGTCAGCAAGCCGCGTTGAATCGCGCCGATGCTCGCTGCCGAAACGTTACCGTACTGGGTAACGAAATCCTTGGCGTTGTCGCCGACGAATTGCAGCATCGCGCGCAAATCCTTGAGATCAAGAAGCAGCAGCCCCTTGTCGTCGGCGATTTTGAACACCATCGTCAACACGCCTTCTTGCGTGTCGTTCAACATCAGAATGCGCGAAAATAACAACGGCCCCATGTCCGAAACCGTCGCCCGTAGCGGATGCCCCAGCTTGGCGAACACGTCCCAGAAAATCACCGGAAACGCACAGTATTCCGGCTCCGGAAGTTGCAGGGACTGCAAACGCTGCTTGAATTTGTCCGACGGCGCGCCCGCTTGCGATATTCCGGCCAGGTCGCCCTTAACGTCGGCCATGAAAACCGGAACGCCGATGCTGCTGAAACGCTCGGCCATCACTTGCAGCGTCACCGTTTTGCCGGTACCGGTGGCACCGGTGATGAGGCCGTGACGATTGGCCAGCCCGGGCAACAAAGCAACTTCGGTATCGCCGGATTTACCGATGAGTAAAGGATCGATGGTCATGATTTGCGTCCTGAAATGGAAGAGCCGAAACGGCATCGAGAACAGTTTAGCGCATTCGGGAGTGGTTAGTGTGATTTGATACAAGATTTAACAATCTCGCTGCCGCAAGAGCGGGTTTCAAACCCGCTCCTACAACGATCTAAGCCATCACTCCTCCGGCGCCACCCCTACCAGCACCCGCTGAACCTCATGCAGCCGGTCACGCAATTCCGCCGCCCGTTCAAACTCCAGATTGCGCGCCGCCTCGAACATGGCTTTTTCCAGCGCCTTCCATTCTTTCTCCAGCGCTTCCTCGCTCACATGGCCGCCGCCTTTTTTGCCGCCCTTCACCTGATAGCGTCCCCGCTTCTCGGCGGCTTTGAATCCTTTCACTTCTTTCTCGGATTCATAAACGCCGTCGATGATGTCCGTCACGCGCTTGGTCACGCCGCGCGGCGTGATGCCTCGCGCTTCGTTGTAAAGAATCTGCTTGTGCCGTCGCCGTTCGGTTTCGTCGAGCGCCGCTCGCATCGAATCGGTCATCTGGTCGGCGTAAAGAATCGCCGTTCCGTGAATGTGACGCGCGGCACGGCCGATGGTTTGAATCAGCGAGCGCGTCGAACGCAAAAAACCTTCCTTGTCAGCGTCGAGAATCGCCACCAAAGAAACTTCGGGAATATCGAGCCCTTCACGCAACAAATTGATGCCGACCAACACATCGAACTCACCCAAGCGCAAATCGCGGATGATTTCGACGCGCTCCACCGTGTCGATATCCGAGTGCAGATAGCGCACGCGAACCCCGTGTTCGGCCAGATACTCGGTCAAATCCTCGGCCATCCGCTTGGTCAGCGTCGTCGCCAACACCCGCTCCTTTTGAGCAACGCGCTTTGAAATCTCGCTCAAAAGATCATCGACTTGCGTCTGCGCCGGACGCACTTCCACTTCAGGATCAACCAGCCCGGTCGGCCGCACCACTTGCTCAACCACCTGCCCCGCATGTTTTCCTTCGTACTCGGCAGGCGTCGCCGAAACAAAAATCGTCTGCGGCAACAACTTCTCGAATTCATCGAAACGCAACGGCCGGTTGTCCAGCGCCGACGGCAAACGAAAACCGTAATTCACCAGATTTTCCTTGCGCGAACGATCGCCCTTGTACATCCCGCCCGTTTGCGGCACCGTCACATGGCTCTCGTCGATGAACATTAGCGCGTTCTTCGGCAGATAATCCATCAAAGTCGGCGGCGGCTGGCCGGGCGCGCGGCCGGTCAAGTGGCGCGAATAGTTTTCGATGCCCTTGCAAAAACCGATTTCAACCATCATCTCCAGATCGAAACGGGTACGCTGTTCGATGCGCTGCGCTTCGACCAACTTATTCTCCGCCAAAAACTCCTCGCGGCGTTGCGTCAATTCTTCCTTGATGGCCTCCACCGCCGCCAGCGTCTTCTCGCGGCCAGTGACATAATGCGACGACGGGAAAACCGTGAAGCGCGCGATCTTCTGGCGAACATGCCCTGACAGCGGATCAAACAGTTGCAGCGTTTCGATTTCATCGTCGAACAAACTGATGCGCAACGCGCTCTCGGCGTGCTCGGCGGGAAAAACGTCGATCACATCGCCGCGCACACGAAACGTGCCGCGCTTGAAATCCAGTTCGGCGCGCTGATACTGCATTTCGGTCAAGCGCCGAATGATGTCGCGCTGCTTGATTTTATCGCCCAAACGCACATGCAGAATCATCGCGTGGTATTCGGAAGGATCGCCGATCCCGTAAATGCCTGACACCGTTGCCACAATGATGCAATCGGGACGCTCCAGAATCGCCTTGGTCGCCGACAAGCGCATCTGTTCGATGTGTTCATTGATCGACGAATCTTTTTCGATGAACAAATCGCGCGCCGGCACATAAGCTTCCGGCTGATAGTAATCGTAGTACGACACGAAATACTCAACGGCGTTGTTCGGGAAAAATTCGCGAAACTCCGAATACAGTTGCGCCGCCAGCGTTTTGTTCGGCGCCATCACCATCGCCGGTCGGCCGGTACGCGCGATAACGTTGGCCATCGTGTAAGTCTTGCCGGAACCGGTCACGCCCAGCAAGGTTTGAAACGACAACCCGTCGCTCAATCCCTCCACCAGCTTGTCCACCGCTTCGGGTTGGTCGCCGGCCAATTCAAAATTTTGATGCAGCTCATAAGGGCTACCGGGGAAAGTTACCTTCATCGCGCAAGCTAACTCTAGCGCTGCCTCGCCACATCGACGACGCCGGTGATCTCGCGCACGGCTTTCAAGGTCGTTTGCAAATGCGGCAGCCCTTTGACTTCGGCGGTAAAATGAAAGCGCGTCTGGTGTTGATGACTCTGCATGTTGACCGACACCAGTCTCGCCTTTTCCCGCGAGAACACTTCCGAAAGATCGCGCAACAAGCCGGGGCGGTCGTTGGCGTCAACCACGATATCGACGGCGAACACGCTCTCCGCCGTATCGCCCCAATTCGCTTCGACCAGTCGTTCCGGCTTGGTCGCCTCGATGCGTTTGATGTTTTCGCAAGTGCTGCGATGCACAGTAACGCCTTTCTCGCGCGTCACAAAGCCTACGATGGGATCGGGCGGCGCCGGTTTGCAGCAGCGCGCCAGATTGGTCATCAACCGATCCACGCCGACCACCAGCACGCCGCCGCTCTTCGCGGCTTTGTGTCGTTCCGACAACGGCGTTTTGGTTTCGATCACATCATCGCTGGCAGACGCCTCCGGCAACGCCGTGCCGGGTTTCGCCACCGCCAGAATCATTTGTTGCAACTGACGATGGTTGATTTCTTCGCGCGCCACGCTGACAAACAGTTCGTTAGCGCCGGCAAAGCCGCCCTGACTCGCCAGCGTTTCCAGATTGATGAGTGAAGCGCCGGCGCGCGCCAATTCTTTTTCGACCATCGCGCGACCTTGCGCGACAGTCTCTTCGATCTGCTGTTGTTTGAACCACTGCCGTATCTTGGCGCGGGCGCGGTTGCTGGCGACGTAGCGCAATTCGCTGTTCAGCCAATCGCGCGACGGCGCGCCTTGTTTGACTGTGACGATCTCGACGCGCTGCCCGTTCTTCAACACATAATTGAGCGGCACCATTTGCCCGTTCACTTTAGCGCCGCGACAACGATGTCCCAGATTGGTATGCAACGCATAAGCAAAGTCGATCGGCGTCGAGCCGCTCGGCAGATCAACCACTTTGCCCTGCGGCGTCAGCACGTAGATGATGTCGGTGAACAAACTGCTCTTGAACGCCGACAACAGTTCGCCTTCGTCGGACACCGAATCTTTCCATTCGAGAATTTGCCGCAACCAGGCGATTTTTTCCTCGAAACCGGCTTCGGCTTTGGCTGTCTGTCCGTAGCTTTTTTCCTTGTAGCGCCAGTGCGCCGCCACCCCGTATTCGGAATGTTGGTGCATCTCGCGAGTGCGAATCTGCACCTCGACGGATTTGTTTTCTGGCCCGATCACCGCCGTGTGCAAGGAACGGTAATTGTTGGCCTTCGGCTTGGCGATGTAGTCGTCGAACTCGCGCGGCAGCGGCGTCCATAAATGGTGAACCAGCCCCAACACCGTATAACATTCTTTCACGTCGTCCACCAGAATACGCACGGCGCGAATGTCGTAAAGCGCGTCGATCTCCGCCTGCTTGCGCCGCATCTTGTTCCAGATGCTGTAAATGTGTTTGGGGCGGCCGGTGATGTCGGCCTTGATGTTGGCCGCCGCCAATTCCTTTTTCAGTGTAGCAATCACGTTTTCGATATAGCGCTGGCGATCCACTTGTCGCTCGTCGAGCAACTTGGCAATCCGCCGATACTCGTTCGGCTCCCGAATGCGCAGCGACAAATCTTCCAGTTCCCACTTGACTTGCCAAACCCCCAGCCGGTTGGCGAGCGGTGCAAACAAATCCGCCACCTCCCGCGCCGTTTTTTGCCGCAAGATTTCGTCGCCGTGCGAAACCAGCCACCGCATCATCTGCAAGCGCTCGGCCAGTTTGATCAACACGATCCGAATGTCTTCAACCATCGCCAGCAACATCTTGCGCAGATTTTCCGCTTGCTCGTTGCGCTCGGCGGCATCGGCGCCCTGCGGCGTCATGTGAATTTCCTGCATGCGCAAAGTGCCGCCGATCAGCGTGATCACATCGCCGCCATAACGCTGAACGATGTCTTCCTGATTTTTTTCGTCGTTCCACCCCGGTTGTTGATGCGCCAACGGCAACAGCAGCGCCGCCAGCAATGTCGTCGCATCGAGATGAAGCTCGGCAAGCGCGCCCGCGATTCCCAGCGCGTGCGCTGCCCAAGGCTCGCCCGCCTCGGTAGTGCCTTCGCCGACGCTTTGCCGCATTTCATCGTAAGCCTTCACCAGCAACGTCACTTCCGCTTCGCTGTAAGCGCCGCGCACGCGCTCGAGCCATTGCGAAAAGCGTTTGTCTTCGGTGTCCGGCGTTTTTTCAGAAGTGCTTGTGCTCATCATCGGCGTCCTGTTTTCAGGAAGCAGTTTCTTTTTGCATGGCATGCCCGATCACTTCGGCAAGATGCGTCGCCGAGGTGCGCGCCAGCGTTTCGTCTTCGGCTTCGACCATCACTCTCAACAACGGCTCAGTGCCCGAAGCGCGCAACAACAAACGGCCGCGTTGCCCCAACGCTCCCTTCATCGCTTCTTCTTCGGCGCGCAACGCGGCGCTATCCTGCCAACGCCAGCCCGCTTTCAGCGGCACGTTGATCAAACTTTGCGGATACAGCGTCACTTCGCGCGCCGCTTCTGCCAGCGACGCGCGTTGCTCGATCAACGCGCGCAACACCGCCAGCGCCGCGACGATGCCGTCGCCGGTGCTGTGCTTGTCCAGACAAATCAGATGCCCCGAATTTTCACCGCCGAGCAACCAGCCTTTTTGCAGCAAGCGTTCCATCACATAACGGTCGCCGACGGCGGCGCGCTCCAGCGCCACGCCGCGCCGCGACAACGCTTGCTCGAAACCGAGATTGCTCATCAGCGTTCCAACCACGCCCGGCATCGCCACACCGCGCCGCTGATAATCGCGCGCGATGATGTAGAGCAACACATCACCGTCGTAAACGCGACCGTTGGCGTCGGCCATCATCAAGCGATCGCCGTCGCCGTCGAGCGCCAGCCCGATATGCGCCTGATGCGTCCGCACTTGCTCGGACAAAAACGCCGTGTGCACCGCGCCGACACCATCGTTGATGTTCAAACCGTTCGGTTCGGCGGCAACGGCAATCACTTCGGCGCCCAACTCGTGCAACACCGGCGGCGCCACATGATACGCGGCGCCGTGCGCGCAATCGATAACGATGCGCCAGCCTTTCAAATCCAACTCGTTGGGAAACGTGCTCTTGCAAAATTCGATGTAGCGCCCCGCCGCATCGTTGACGCGCCAGGCTTTGCCGAGCGCGTCGGCTTCGACACAACGCAAGGGTTGCTCGAGTTCGTCTTCGATGGCCGCTTCCACCGCATCGGGCAGCTTGGTGCCGGTGGCGGAAAAAAATTTGATGCCGTTATCGGGATACGGATTGTGCGACGCGCTGATCACGATGCCTGCCGAGCGACGCAGCGCCCGCGTCAGATACGCCACCGCCGGCGTCGGCAACGGTCCAGTCAAATACACATCGACGCCCGCCGCCGACAAGCCCGCTTCGAGCGCCGCCTCCAGCAAGTAGCCGGAGGAACGCGTGTCCTTGCCAATCAAGACACCGGCGTGATCGCCGCGCGAATCCACCGCGCGCGCCAGCACCCGCCCCGCCGCCCAGCCGAGTTTCAGCGCGAAATCCGGCGTGATCGGCGTTGCGCCGACACGTCCACGAATGCCATCCGTTCCAAAATACCGCCGTTTCGTCATCGCTTATCCTGATCTTTCTTCGTCATCATGGCGTTCCACACCCGTAACGCATCCACTGTCTCACGCACATCATGTACCCGAACAATGTTTGCTCCCTGCGCCACCGCCGCCAAACTTGCCGCGAGACTCGCCGCCAAACGATCATCGACCGCGCGACCGGTCAGATGTCCCAGCGTTGACTTGCGCGACCAGCCCGCCAACAACGGATACCCCAGCGCCGCCAACTCCGGTAATCCTCGCATCAAAGCGAGATTATGAGCCACAGTTTTGCCAAAGCCAAACCCCGGATCGAGCACGATCCGCTCGCGCGCCACACCCGCTTCTCGCAGTGCGATCGCGCGCGCCGATAAAAACGCTTTCACTTCGGCCACCGCGTCGCCGTAAACCGGCGCGTCCTGCATCGCGCGCGGCGTTCCCTGCATGTGCATCAAACACACCGCGACGTTGCTGCGCGCCACAATGGCCAGCGCTTCCGGCGACTGCAAAGCCTGAATGTCGTTGATCATCACCGCGCCGACATCAATCGCCGCTTTCATCACCGCCGGCTTCACGGTATCGACCGACACCGTCACGCCGCGCGCCGCCAGCGCTTCGATCAACGGCAACACCCGCCGCAATTCTTCGTCGTCGGCAACCGGCAACGCGTTGGGGCGCGACGACTCGCCGCCGACATCGATCATATCAGCGCCGTCGTCTATCATCGTCAGCGCTTTTTTCAGCGGTGATTCAAAACCCTCCAATACACCGTCACCGGAGAATGAATCCGGCGTTACGTTGACGACGCCCATTACATAAGGGCGATCGAACCGCCAGTGATGAGCGCCCAGCGTCAGTGTGGCGATTTTTTCATTCATCTTCGGCTCTTGGGTCATCATCGTTTCCATCATTCCCGCGAAGGCCACCCCCTCTCAGGAGAGGAATACTTCCAAACAAAAGAGGGCGCCACGCGCCCTCTCATTCTTGCATCGGCGCGCGCGTTCTCACGCGGGGTTGGCCGATGGCGTTGCGTCGGGGTTCTTAACCGCCGCCCCGCCGCCCGACGAACTGGAAGCATCGCTGCTGCCGCTCGCTTTCGGCGGACGTGCCGATTTCCCCGCCATGATGTCAGCGATCTGGTCAGCGTCCAGCGTTTCAAACTCCATCAGCGCCGCCGTCATCGCTTCGACTCTGTCGCTGTTTTCTTCCAGCAGGCGACGCGCCAAGCCGTATTGCTCGTCGATGATGCGACGAATTTCGGCATCGACCAGTTGCATCGTGGCTTCCGAAACATTCTTGTGCGTCGTCACCGAGCGGCCGAGGAACACTTCGCCCTCGTTCTCGCCGTAAACCATCGTTCCCATTTTTTCGGACATGCCGTAGCGCGTGACCATGTCGCGCGCCATGTTGGTGGCGCGTTCAAAATCATTCGACGCGCCGGTGGAAATCCGGTGAACAAACAATTCCTCCGCGACGCGGCCGCCAAACAGAATGGCGATTTCGTTGAGCATTTGGTCTTTGTACAAACTGATGCGGTCGCGCTCCGGCAACTGCAAGGTCAGACCCAACGCGCGCCCGCGCGGCACGATGGTGACCTTGTGCACCGGATCGGTTCCCGGCAGCAAGCGCGCCACCACCGTGTGCCCCGATTCGTGGTACGCCGTCGCGCGTTTTTCATCTTCGGTGAGAATCATCGAGCGCCGTTCCGGCCCCATGAAAATCTTTTCCTTGGCGCTCTCGAAATCCGCCATATCGACCAACCGCTTGTTGGCGCGCGCCGCAAACAGCGCCGCTTCATTCACCAGATTGGCGAGATCGGCGCCGGAAAAACCGGGCGTGCCACGCGCGATGATGTCCGGCTTGACATCATTGGCCAGCGGCACCTTGCGCATGTGAACTTTCAAAATTTGTTCGCGACCGCGAATGTCCGGCAACGGCACCACCACTTGCCGGTCGAAACGCCCCGGCCGCAGCAGCGCCGGATCGAGAACGTCGGGACGATTGGTCGCCGCAATGACGATCACGCCCGCGTTGGCTTCAAAGCCGTCCATCTCGACCAGCATCTGGTTCAGCGTTTGCTCGCGCTCGTCGTTACCGCCGCCGAGACCGGCGCCGCGCTGACGACCCACCGCGTCGATTTCGTCGATGAAAATGATGCACGGCGCGTTCTTCTTCGCCTGATCGAACATGTCGCGCACACGCGCCGCGCCGACGCCGACGAACATTTCAACGAAGTCAGAACCCGAAATCAGGAAGAACGGCACTTTCGCCTCGCCGGCAATCGCTCGCGCCAGCAGCGTTTTACCGGTTCCGGGCGCGCCGACCATCAGCACGCCGCGCGGAATGCGACCGCCGAGTTTCTGGAACTTCGACGGGTCTTTCAGGAAATCGACCAACTCTTGTACTTCGACTTTGGCTTCGTCGCAACCGGCGACATCGGCAAAGGTCACCGCATTGTTCGAATCATCGAGCATGCGCGCGCGGCTCTTGCCGAACGAGAACGCGCCGCCCTTGCCGCCGCCCTGCATCTGTCGCATCACGAAGAACCAGAGAAAGCCGAATAGCAGCACCGGAATCAGCCAAGTCAGCAAAATTTCGACAAGCCAGTTGCGCCCCGCTTCTTTGGCTTCGACTTTGACGCCGTTCTTGATCAGGTCATCGACCATCCACAAATCGTTGGCGCTGTAAGTGACGTGCTTGTTACCGCTCTTGTCTTTCCAGTTGATTTTTTGCCCGTCGATCTCCGCCGACGCGACATTGCCGCTCTTCGCCTGATCCTTGAAATCGGAATACGCGATCGGCTCGCTGGAGCCTTGCTGGTTGTCGATCTGCCGAACCGCCATCAGAATGACCGCCAGAATCACCAGCCAGATACCAAAATTTTTCGCCCAATTACCCAATGTTCACTCCTTGCTTGATGAAGCCGCCTTCGGCTTCATGCTGCGAACCTGCTTCGGTTTAATCTGTCATTGTAACGGTGACAGCGTTTCTGAACCAGCCCCAACGCGGTTTTAGCGCTGTCACTGCCGGTAAAACCCGCTTCTCATGCCTCCCCAACCGTTCGAGCGGAGCCTGTCGAAGCCCTGATACGCGCTCACCCTTCGACAGCCTCAGGATAAGCGGGAAGTTTCCTTAAACCCCTTCCCGACAACATAAATCTCCCGACTGCGGTCGCGCGACGCCTTGGGCTTGCGCACATACACCTTGTCGAAATACGTCGCCGCCTGCTGCCGGAAGGCATCGCTGCCCGCGCCCTGAAAGAGCTTGGTCGCAAAATCGCCGCCTGCACGCAGATGGTGCGCCGCAAAATCCAGCGCCAACTCGGCCAGCCCGATGCTGCGCGCCTGATCCGCCGCTTCCACCCCCGATAGATTGGGCGACATGTCCGACAAAACAAGGTCTATCGGCGCACCTTGCAACGCCTCCCGCACCGCCTGCAAGCCTTCCGCCGCCGAAAAATCACCTTGAATGAAATCGACCCCGTTCATCCCGTCCATCGGCAGCAAGTCGATGGCAATGATTTTCGCCTGCCCGCCCAACCGTTCGCGCAACACTTGGCACCAACTGCCGGGCGCCGAGCCCAAGTCCACCACCGTCATGCCGGGACGCAACAACCGATCCCGCTCGACCAATTCCAGCAGCTTGAACGCCGCCCGCGAGCGAAACCCGCGACGCTGCGCCTCTTTCACATACGGATCGTTCACATGCTCGTGCATCCACGCCTTGCCGAAACGATGTTTCTTGCCGCTTTTATTGAGAACCGACATCAATTACCCCATTCCAAAATCTTTAACCGTCATTTTCCGTTATTTCAGGTACACTTGCCGCATGTTGACACTGACTCCCACCGAACGCCGCGCTCTGCGCGCTTCCGCGCACACGCTCGACCCTGTCGTCATGATCGGCCAGCAGGGGCTGACCCCTGCCGTGTTGCGCGAAATCGACCGTGCCCTGACTTCCCACGAACTCATCAAAGTGCGCATCTTCAACGATGACCGCGCCGAACGCGAAGCGCTGCAACTCGCCGTCTGCGAACAACTGGCCTGCGCGCCGGTGCAACACTTGGGCAAACTGATCGTCCTCTGGCGACCAGCGCCGCCCAAGAAAAAAACAGCGCCCAAACCGCCGGCCAAGCGCCCCGCCAAGAAAGCCGCGGCGAAGAAAGCGCTCCCCGGCGCCATCAACCGTCATGGTCAGGCGGTGAAACCGCTGTCGGCGCGACAAGCGCGGCAACAAACGCAAGCATCGACCGAGCCGTGGCAATCCAGAAGACGGCCACGCGATACCGACGAATTTTTCGCCGACGAAGAAACCTTTACCCGCCGCCGCTCATCGTCTTCGGTGGGGCGCACTGCGGGGCGCAGCGGCTCTCGCACCGGCGCTGCCTCTGCGAGCGGGTTTGAAACCCGTCCCTACGGCACCGGTCGTGGCAGTTCTCGCACCAGCGCCGCCGCGCCGCGTCCGGCCGGCAAATTCACCGGTAAATCAACCAGCGTACCAAGCAGTATTCCAAATACACGGCGACGGCTCGGCGGTCGCGGCAAAGCGTAATTTTACCAGCCGTAGTCAGATATCGGGAATCAGGTATCTGGCATCAGCGTAAGGGCGGCATTCTGCCGCCCGCAAACATTCACCTGAATATCATCAGGGTATCAGGCATCCCAAGCTCTGCTAGAATTTAGTATCTCAGGAACAGATTACGACGAAAACAATGCCTTTGCGAACGATTCCTTTGCTTGACACCGCCGAATTAGCGCAACGACAGTTCCAGCAAACCGTGCGCAACACACGCCTTGGTCAACCCGAGGCTCCCGTTCTCGACCCGCGCCAACGCCCATTGCGCGACCTGCGCATCTCCGTGACCGACCGCTGCAACTTTCGCTGCACCTACTGCATGCCGAAAAATGCGTTTGGCCGCGACCACGCTTTCCTGTCGCACGAAGAAGTGTTGCGCTTCGAAGAAATCACGCGGCTGGCGCAACTGTTCGTTCATCTGGGCGTGCGCAAAATCCGCTTGACCGGCGGCGAACCGCTGCTGCGCAAAAACATCGAACGACTGATCGAAATGCTGGCGACGATTGACGGCATCGACTTGACACTGACCACCAACGCCTCGATCCTCGCCAAAAAAGCGCAAAGCCTGCGCGATGCCGGACTGCAACGCATCACCGTCAGCCTCGACGCGATGGACGACATCACCTTTCGCCGGATCAATGATGTCAATTTCCCGCTCGACCGAGTGCTTGAAGGTATCGACGCCGCCGCGCGCGTCGGCTTGACGCCGATCAAAATCAACACCGTCGTCAAACGCGGCATCAACGAAAACGCGATTCTGCCGCTGATCCGCCGCTTCAAAGGCAGCGGCCACATCCTGCGCTTCATCGAATTCATGGATGTCGGCGCCACCAACGGCTGGCGAATGGACGACGTGGTTTCCGCCGCCGAAATCGTTGCCGCCATCGATGCCGAATTTCCGCTCGAAGCCATCGACCCCAACTACCAGGGCGAAGTGGCCGAGCGCTGGCGCTTCAAAGACGGCAGCGGCGAAATCGGCGTGATCGCCTCCGTCACTCAAGCGTTTTGCCGCGATTGCACGCGGATGCGGCTGTCCACCAATGGCCGCTTGTTCACCTGCCTCTTCGCCAGCCACGGTTACGATATTCGCGCGCTACTGCGCAACGACGCCACTAACGATGAACTGCTCCGAGCCATCACCACTGTATGGCAAAACCGCGACGACAATTACTCCGAACGGCGAACGGCGAACACCCCACGCGCCGAAAAGATCGAGATGTCGTATATCGGGGGGTGAACAGGGGAACTTATGCTACAAACTTCGCGCATTATTATTGTTGTAGCGTTGCTCATGCTGCTTTCCGGTTGCGCTGCCGTAGTCGCACAGAAAAACGCTCCTACAGCTCGCCCAACGCTTGTTACGGTCATGGATAAGATCAATCTCAAGTTGTATCCTGATTGGGGTATGGCTGTTAATAAAGCGCCTCATAAGCCTTTCCTCGTCCGCGATAACGAAACGATCCATAATCTTTACCGTGTCCGCGATACTAAAGGTCGCGTTTCTTTTGTCGTATCAGACAAGAATTTCCCGCCTTACGAGTGTGCCACCTTATGGCGCGACATCAACAATCCCTATTACCCGCGTTTGACTGTCGCCACTGAGGATTGCAAACCCTTGGAAATCGAGCCAGATGAAGACGTGAAATATTTATATTTTCTTAACTCTAACCCCGGCAACCCAGCTTTTTCTCGGACTGGTCTAAAAGGAAACTTCGATCCCTATTATCGCTATCTTGACAACTGGCTGGATCTTCCGGAAGAAAAAGTTGTCAGTTTGTTGGGAGAACCCGACGAAAGAGAAGAAAAAGGAGACAAGCATTACCTGACTTATCACAAGGCAATTAGCGGAAGCCCTTACACTGACCCGCCGACCGCCCAGTTGATATCTCCCCCTTTCTATACATTTGATAAGTGTACAACGACGCTGGAAATTCGTGATGGACTCGTCTTCTTCTATACGACGAAAGGGATGCGCTGCTATTCACCCGGCACCATCATAAAGTGGAGGTAAACAAGCTCGCACCCCGCAATAAGGCGCCCTCACATGAAGTTTCGCTGATTCCGTGCCGGCGAAGCGACAGGAGTAAACGACGCGCCCGCCACCCTGAAAATCATTCTTTTACCGGATTTTCCTTTCCACAATCGGAAGACTTTGGGTAAAACTGCACCCTGACGCCGGGAGGAATGACGTCTTTATTCTCCAAGTAAGCGTCCATTCCCCGACTTGTTCGGTTCATTTCGATAATCCTTTTTTCTCTCCCGCGTACTTTCTCCGCTTCCTGAGCTTTCCCGCTTTTTTCCAAGGCGTCGGCGTATAAATGAAGCGCCCAGGAAAAATTCACCGGCCCCAAGCCTTCTTGATATTGATACATTCTATCAACGACTTCAAGCCATCGGGAAAAGTAAAAAGCTGCTTCTTCGTAGCGCTCGGCAGCGTAATACATTCGACCTGCCTCATGGTACCGTTTGCCCATATTGAGGCTGTATTCACCGCTCACCTTGGTTTCCAAAGCGATGGATTCCTTGAACAACTGCCCTGCTTCATCCGTTTTACAAAGGTGCCCCTTGGCAACCGCCAACGTGTACTTGACATAGGATAAATCATAGTTGCTCAAATCCTTGCCCAAAGCCTGTATTTTCTCCATCTCGGCTTCGGTTTTTACATAATTTCTCGTGTTGATGCCATCCCAGCCAGCAGTAATTTCTTTGTAATAGCCCGTCTGACATCCCGCCAATAAAAGCACTGCCAAGCAAGCGGAAATTTTTTTCCACATAGCCATCTCCTATCCTTTTGTCAAAAATTCGCGGCGATCTTTTATAATCTTACAAGGAACCACTCATTTTTACTATGAAAAGCAACATCATCACTGGCCTCATTCTCTCCGGCGGTCAAGGCCGCCGAATGGAGGGCGCGGACAAAGGGCTGCTCATGCTCGATCAGCGTACGCTGGTCGAGCATGTCATCGCGCGCTTGCGTCCGCAAGTCAGCGCGCTGCTCATCAACGCCAATCGACACTTGGAGCGTTACGCCGCTTTCGGCTATCCGGTGGTGTCCGATACTTTCGACGGTTTCGCCGGTCCGCTTGCCGGTTTGCACGCGGGGCTTTCCACAGCGTCAACGCCGTGGATCGCTACCGCGCCCTGCGATTCGCCGATGCTGCCACGCGATCTCGTCGCCCGTTTGTACGCCGCCGCGCAGCAACACGGTGCGCCGCTGGCCGTCGCCAGAACCGACGACCGCCTGCATCCTGTTTTCGCGCTGGTACATCGTCGCGTGCTGCCCGATCTCACCGCTTATCTGCAAGACGGTGACCGCAAGGTCGGGCTGTGGTTCACTCGCATTGGCGGTGTTGAAGTGTCTTTCGACGATCAGGCCGAGGCCTTTCGCAATATCAACACGCAAAGCGATCTGGACGCTCTCAAAGAACGTCCGCCTTCATTTCAGGAAAATTTTTCATGAACTCTTCGCAGTTACCACACCCTCACACGCTCGACACACTGGCCGCTCTTTCGCAGGAAACCGACTACGATCCCGATTCGATGTCGGTCGATCACGCGCGCGCTTTTATTCGTCGCTGCATGGAGCCGATGTGTTCGGTCGAGCGCGTTCACTTGCGCGATGCGCTTGGTCGCGTGCTGGCGGAAAACATCGTTTCAGCCATCGCCGTGCTGGGTTTCGACAACGCCGCGATGGACGGCTACGCTTTGCGTTTCGCCGACATGGTTCGCGGTCAGGAAACGCGCTTGCAGCGCATCGGCGTTTCGTTTGCCGGTCATCCGTTCAGCGGTGAAGTGGGCGCGGGACAATGTTTGCGCATTTTCACCGGCGCGATGATGCCGCGCGGCGCCGACACTGTGGTGATGCAGGAACGCACCCGCGAAGAAAAAGGCGTTGCCATTCTCGCGCCCGATGCCGTGACGCATGAAGGGCAAAACCGCCGTTTCGCCGGAGAAGACATCGCCCCCGGCGTCACCGTTTTCACTCGCGGCCAACGCTTGCGTGCGCCGGAATTGGGGATGCTGGCCTCGCTGGGCATTGCCGAAGTGCCGGTGTATCGCAAACTGCGCGTCGCGTTCTTTTCGACCGGCGATGAGTTGGTCAGCTTCGACGCCACGCCCGCCGCCGGACAAATTTACGACAGTAATCGCTACGCGCTCTACGGCATGTTGCAACAACTCGGCGTCGAGCCAATGGACATGGGCATCGTCCCCGATCAGCCGGAAGCGCTCGAAGCGGCGCTGACGGCCGCCGCTGCCCACGCCGAGGTCGTCATCACTTCCGGCGGCGTGTCCGTCGGCGAAGCGGATTTCATCAAAGCCATGCTCGAACGATTGGGCAAAGTATTGTTCTGGAAAATTGCGATGAAGCCGGGGCGCCCGCTCGCTTACGGCATGATCGGCAACGCTCATTTCTTCGGCTTGCCCGGCAATCCGGTCAGTGCGATGGCCGTGTTTTACCAGTTCGTGCGCGAAGCGTTGCTCGTCTTGCAGGGACAAGCGCCGGTGATGCCGCTGCCGACTTTCCGCGCTGCGCTGACGACGCCGGTGAAAAAAGCGCCGGGGCGCACCGAATTTCAGCGCGGCGTTTGCGAAATGAAAGACGGCCAGAGCGTGGTCACGCCGATACCGACGCAAGGCTCCAACATTCTGTCGTCGATGTCGCGCGCCAACTGCTTCATCGTGCTGCCGATGGATTCGGGCAACCAGCCCGCCGGAACCGTTGTTGAGGTGCAGCCCTTTGATGGGTTGATGGGGTAAATCAACGTAGGGGCGGCATTCTGGCGCCCGTTCCGGTATTGGCGAATTTCTGGGGGCGGCATTCTGGCGCCCCTGCACCGATCCCCGCCCCCTATCTCCATGACAACGTGATTCCTGCCGCCTTGATATTCAGGTATGATTCCATCCCTGATCTGTTCACATCGAACCACAAGGGGACTTATGATTTTCGACGTCGATCACGAGACGCTCCCGCGCGAGGAGTTGCAAGCCATGCAACTGCGGCGTCTGCAAATAACCGTAGAGCGCTGCTATGAAACCGTCCGCTTTTACCGCGAGGCGATGGATGAGTTGGAAATCAAGCCTCATCACATCAAGACCTTGAGCGACGTGAAGTTTTTGCCGTACACCAAGAAGGAGCAGTTGCGCGACAACTATCCTTTCGGAATGTTCGCCGTGCCGCCCGATCAGGTGGCGCGCGTTCACGCCTCTTCGGGCACCACCGGCAAGCCGATTGTCGTCGGCTACACCCGCCGCGACATCGCCAACTGGTCGCACATGGTGGCGCGTTCGTTGAGCGCGGCGGGCTTGCGCCCCGGTGACCGTCTGCACAACGCTTTCGGCTTCGGTTTGTTCACCGGCGGAATGGGGTTGCACTACGGCGCCGAAGCGCTGGGACTGATGGCGATTCCGATGTCGGGCGGACAAACGCAGAAGCAAATCATGTTGCTGGCCGATTTCGGCGCGACCGCCTTATGCTGCACGCCGTCTTACGCGCTCAATATCGCCGAAGAGGCCGAGAAGCTCGGCTTCGATATGCGCAAGCTTTCGCTGCGCATCGGCTTGTTCGGCGCCGAGCCGTGGAGCGAGGAGATGCGCTACGAGTTGGAATCGCGTCTTCAAATCGACGCGCTCGATATTTACGGCCTGACCGAAGTGATGGGTCCCGGCGTCGGCGTCGAGTGCCGCGAAGGCAAACACGGTTTGCATTTGTGGGAAGACCACTTTCTGATCGAATGCGTCGATGTTGATACCGGCGAACCTTTGCCCTACGGTGAGCAAGGCGAAATCGCCATCACCACGCTCACGAAAGAAGCCTTCCCCGTTTTGCGTTTTCGCACTCGCGACATTTCGGTACTGGAACAAGCGCCGTGCAAATGCGGCCGCACCCATGTCCGCATGCGCCGGATTTCGGGACGCTCCGACGACATGTTGATCATTCGCGGCGTCAACGTTTTCCCGACTCAGGTCGAAGCGATTTTGATGCGCACCGAAACGCTCTCGCCGTTTTATCAGATCGAGGTGTTCAGAGAGGGCTTCCTCGATTCGATGGTTGTCAACGTCGAAGCCAGCCCGCCGCTCTATGCCAAGGGTCAGGAATTCATGGATCGGGTTTCGGCCAAAGTGCAAAAAGATTTGAAAGATTTTATCGGTATCACTTGCCGCGTTCAGATTCATCCGACCGGCACGGTGGAACGTTCGATGGGCAAAGCGATGCGCGTTGTCGATCATCGCAAGAAAGCGGCCCAATCGTAACCGACGAACGCCACCAGAAAAAACATTTCAAAGGAAAAATGTTGAATCCAAAATTGCTTACTCCTCCTGCTGCCGGTTCGCGTTTGTTGATGTCCGGCAACGAAGCCGTCGCGCGCGCCGTTTGGGAAGCCGGCGTGCGCGTCGCTGCGGCTTACCCCGGCACGCCTTCGACCGAAATTCTCGAAAACATCGCGTTTTATCCCGATCTTTACGCTGAGTGGTCGGTGAATGAAAAAGTGTCACTCGAAATAGCGATCGGCGCTTCGCTGGCAGGCTCACGCGCGTTTTGCGCGATGAAACACGTCGGCTTGAACGTCGCTTCCGACGCGCTGATGACGCTGACGCTGACCGGCGTTGTCGGCGGTTTGGTGATCGCTGTTGCCGACGACGTTGGCTTTTCTTCCTCGCAAAACGAGCAGGACTCGCGCTACTGGGGACGCTTCGCTCACCTGCCCGTTCTCGAACCTTCCGATTCTCAGGAAGCTTACGCGATGACGCGCGAAGCGTTCGCGCTGTCGGAAAAGTTCAACGCGCCGGTAATTCTGCGCATGACCACGCGCGTTTGCCACGTCAAATGTTTGACGACGGTAGGCGAGCGTCAAACCCATCGCGTCGCCGACAGTTTCACCAAAAACCCGCGCCGCTGGGTGATGGTTCCCGGCAACGCGCAACACCACGTTCCCAAAATGCTGGCGCGCGACAAAGTGCTGGCCGAAGCCACCGCCATCAGTCCGCTCAACCGCCTCGAACCGGGCAGCGATCAACGTCTGGGCTTCGTCACTTCCGGCGCCGCCTACATGCACGTTCGTGAAACTTTCCCGAACGCGCCGATTCTCAAGCTGGGCTTCTCGCATCCGGCGCCGATCAATCTGGTGCGCGATCTGGCGAACCAAGTTGAAACTCTGATCGTCGTCGAAGAAACCGAACCTCTGCTCGAAGCTGAAATCAAGGCGCACGGTATCGCCGTTCGCGGCAAGGATTTATTACCCGCGCACGGCGAACTCTCGCCGGTGATTTTGCGCAAAGGTTTGGCGCCGTTGCTGGGGCAAGCCGCAGAAACCACACCAGTGCCTGAGATCGAGCTATCGAAAGTCGGCAATCGCATGGCGCTGGATATTTTCCCGCGCCCGCCGACCATGTGTCCCGCCTGTCCGCACATGAGCGTGTTTTATACACTCTCGCAACTGCGCAACGTCAACGTCTCCGGCGACATCGGTTGTTACACATTGGGTGCGGGCGCGCCGTGGAAAGCGCTGGATACTTGCATTTCGATGGGCGCGTCGATGGGCGTCGCGCTCGGAATGGACAAAGGCCGCGGCCCCGGCGACGAAGACAAAAAAATCGTCGCGGTGATCGGCGATTCCACTTTCCTCCACATGGGCATGCAAGGCTTGCTCGACATTGCTTACAATCGCGGCAACGTCACCATTCTGCTTCTGGACAATCGCACCGTCGGCATGACCGGCGGTCAGGAAAACCCCGGCTCGGGGCGCGACCTTCACGGCAACCCTGCCCCGCGCGTTGATTTTGCGAAGTTGGTCGAAGCGCTGGGCATCGCCAAAGATCGCATTCACGTCGTCAACGCTTATCAATTGCCGGTGCTGTTCAAAACGCTGCGACAAGAAACGAAAACGCCGGGGCCGTCGGTCATCATCACAGATCAACCTTGCGTGTTGACCGATTACTATCAAGTTTTGAAACCTTACGAAGTCGATGAAACGCTGTGCACCGGCTGCGGCAACTGCGTGGAAGTCGGCTGCCCGGCGATTCACGTCACCCGTCGCGAAAAAGCGGTCAAACCTTCCGGTAAAGAAGTCGAACTTGCTTTCGTCAACATTGACACCGCCGCGTGCACCGGTTGCGACATCTGCGTGCAAACCTGCGCGCCCAAAGCCATTCGCCACCTCCCGACACGCGTCCCTGCAAAAACCATCGGTATCATTGCCGCCAGCGGAGAATGAACGTGACCCAACAACAACCCATCATCGTCAACATCCTCGTCGTCGGTGTCGGCGGCCAAGGCGTGATGACCGCCTCCGAAATTTTGTGCGAAGCCGCGATCCTGCAAGGCTTCGATGCCAAGAAAACCGAAGTGGCCGGCATGTCGCAACGTGGCGGCGTGGTGTCGTCGCACGTTCGCTTCGGCCCCAAAGTTTACTCGCCTGAAATCGCGCGCGGCGAAGCCGACGTTCTCGTCGCTTTTGAAGCCGCTGAAGCCATGCGCTGGTGTCACTACTTGCGTCCGAACGGCGTGGCGATGGTCAACCGTTTGCATCTGGAACCGCCGGTGGTTTCGCTCGGCCTCTTTCCTTATCCGCCTGACCCCGTCGAAGAAATTCGCAAACAAGGCCTGCGCGTGTACGATTTCGACGGCTCCGCCATCGCGCTCGAACTGGGCGACAAGCGACTGGTCAACACCGTGATGCTGGGCGCTATCTCCGAAAATCTGCCGTTCACGCCGGAGATGCTCAAGGAGCGCATCGTCGAACGATTCCGCGTCAGAAAACCGGCGCTTGCTGAATTGAACGCACAAGCGTTTGATCGCGGGCGAGCGGCGGCGAAGTAAGCAGATCACTCGTATCGTTTGCGGATGAGCGTAGCGAACTCCGACGAATGCTTGAGGAAGGGCGACGGGGTGGTTGAGAAGTAGCCAACTTTCACTCACTCCCTTCCCGCCTGTCCAAAACATTTCGCCTTTACAAACCATTTACGCTTTATTTACGCATCCCTTACGTATCCGGTCAAAAAACCCGACTACAATGCCTCACCCGTAGCGCATCATATACTTACCCCCGCCGTGCCAACAAAAGGAGTCTGCAAAATGATTTTTGTTGCCTTTTATCAAACGTCACGCCTCAACCCCGCCATCGTCAACGCCGTGAAGTATTTGCGTCCCAAAAATTTCGTGGCGTTGTTCACTGCGCTTTCCCTGGTAGCTTGCACCACCGTTTCCCCGTTGAAGCAGACGGCGGATCAGGGCAACGAAGATGTTCAAACCGCGCACGCCAACGCGCAAAACCGGCCTACCCACACCAAGCCGTCGGTGGATTTTGAGGCGGTGATGCACGCCGCGAATCAGGGAAATGCAGAAGCGCAATACCAACTCGGCTCGATGTACGCCAAAGGCACGGAGGTCGCGCCGAGCGACGCCGAAGCCGTGAAGTGGTACACCAAATCGGCGGAGCAAGGCTACGCGCAAGCGCAATACCGGTTGGGTGTGATGCTTGCCGAAGGTCACGGCATGGCGCAGAACGACAGTGAAGCGGTGAAGTGGTATCAGAAGGCGGCGGATCAGGGGAATGCCGCCGCGCAAAACAATCTCGGCTTCATGTACGCCAGCGGTTATGGCGTCACGCAGGACAATACTACTGCCGTGAAATGGTATGCCAAAGCAGCGGAACAAAAATACGCCATCGCCCAAAACAACCTTGGCTATATGTACAGCGTGGGTTGGGGTGTGCCGCAGAGCGACGCCGATGCCGTGAAGTGGTACAACGCGGCGGCGGCACAAGGAGATGCCACCGCCCAACATAATCTCGGCGTAATGTACGAAAATGGCCGGGGCGTTGAGCAGAGCGACACCGAGGCCGTGAAGTGGTACACCTTGGCGGCGGAACAGGGAAGAGCGGATGCGCAGAACAATCTCGGCTGGATGTACGACCAGGGCAAAGGCGTGGCAAAGGATGAAGCCGAAGCCGTGAAATGGTTTCTCTCGGCGGCAGAACAGGAAAACGCGGCAGCTCAAAATAATCTCGGCTGGATGTACGACCAAGGTCTGGGCGTCGCGCAGAGCGATATCAAGGCCGTGATGTGGTACAGCCTCGCGGCCGAGCAAGGCGATTCGGACGGCCAAAACAATCTCGGCTGGATGTACGCCAACGGGCGGGGGGTGCCGCAGAACGATATCGAAGCCGTGAAATGGTACAGCCTCGCGGCAACTCAAGGAAACGCGGAAGCTCAAAACAACCTCGGACAGATGTACGACGATGGCCGGGGCGTCGATAAGGATGCCGACCAAGCGATGAGGTGGTACAAGCTGGCGGCGGCGCAAGGAAATTCGAACGCGCAAACCACCATCGGCCTCAAGTATTTTATTGAGGGCGTTGAAATCACAGCATACATTGCGCTACTGGTGCTGGCCGGCGCCGCTGCGAGCAGTTCGCAGGATGAACATGAACACGACCACCACAGGAGGTAACCCGGGCAAGTCGGCGAATCAGCGCCATAGGACAGAAAAAGTTTCTCGCTTTTTCACCCTGCGCGTCTTTGCCCAACCGAATACCGCCCCCTAACCGATCTCAAAGCAAGGAGCTACAAAATGTTTTTCGATCGTTTTAATAAAGAAGCCAAAACCGTCAACGCGATGACGCGGATGATGCTGGCGGTTGTGCTGCTTGCCGTCTTTTCTTTGCCGATTTGCGTCGCCGCGCCCGTTCAAAAAGCGCCCGCCGCCACGAAGAATCCGCCTCACGTCGCACAAACGACTCAGCCGCAGGGCTTTGACGCAGTGAAAAACGCAGCGGAAAAGGGAAATGCGGAAGCCCAAAATAATCTTGGAAAGATGTACAGGGACGGTCAAGGCGTCACAAAGGATTACGCTCAAGCATTAACATGGTATCGCAAAGCAGAAGCTCAGGGCTATGCCGCAGCCCGATACAGTCTTGGCGTGATGTATCAAAATGGTTGGGGCGTCAAACAGGATTATGCCCAAGCCGCAACATGGTATCGCAAGGCGGTAGAACAGGGATATGCAGACGCCCAAAACAATCTTGGCTGGATGTATGAAAGTGGCCACGGCGTCGCGCAGAACGATGCCGAAGCCGTGAAATGGTATCTCAAAGCGTCGGAACAGGGGAATGCGACGGCTGAAGCCAATCTTGGATGGATGTACGAAAATGGTCGCGGCGTCGCGCAGAGTGATGCCGAAGCCGTGAAATGGTATCTCAAGGCGGCGGAACAGGGGCAGGCAACAGCCCAAAACTATCTTGGCGTGATGTACCAAAATGGCCGCGGCGTCGCGCAGAGTGATGCCGAAGCCGTGAAATGGTATCTCAAAGCGGCGGAGCAGGGGAATGCGAAGGCTGAAGCCAACCTTGGATGGATGTACGATGCGGGTCGGGGCATGGTGCAGAATGATGTCGAAGCCGTGAAGTGGTATACCAAGGCGGCGGAACAGGGACATGAGATTGCTCAAAGCAATCTTGGCGTGATGTACGAAAATGGCCGCGGCGTCGCGCAGGATTATGCCCAAGCCGAGACATGGTATCGCAAGGCGGCGGATCAAGGTTTCGCCATCGCGCAAAACCATCTCGGCAAGCTGTATTACGATGGGACAGGCGTAGCCCAGGACTACGTAGAAGCCGCTAAATGGTACGGCCTTGCGGCGTTTCAGACAGCCCAAACCCGCATCGCCGGTCTGAAAAATCTGCATCTTCCCGCCGCGCAGCCCCAGTCCTCCGCACAAACGCAAAAGCAAGATTTCGGGTCAGTGAAACATGCGGCGGAACAAGGAAATGCGGATGCCCAAAACGATCTTGGCGTAATGTACTGTCAAGGCAAAGGCGTCGCGCAGAATTATGCGGAAGCTGCACGGTGGTTTCGCTTGGCAGCGGTACGGGAAAATGCGGCCGCCCTGAACAACCTTGGCGTGATGTATCAAAATGGCTGGGGCATCGCGCAGGATTATACCGAAGCAGCAAAATGGTACAGTCTCGCAGCGGCACAGGGAAACGCGGAAGCTCAAAAAAATCTTGCCCCCCTACAAAATTTGTCGCCTCCCGCCGTAAAGGCTATGTAGGCCATAGGGTAAGCAAGGACGCGCAGCGCCCGCGTCTTTGCTTATCCGGCGCTTGCTGATGGAAACAAAGCGATGACGGTAATGCGCGAGAAACAAAGCCCCGGAGGATCGCGCCGATATTGGTTCTTGGGTTGCTCCTTCAGAACGGCGTTTCCGGCTTCTGCTCCGTTCTGCCCTCCATTTACTCCCTTCCCTTCAAATTTTCCCACCCTTTCAAAACATTCCGCCTTTACACATCATTTACGCTTTCTTTATGCGCCCCTTACGCATCCGGTCAAAAAATCCGGCTACAATGCCTCACCCGTAGCGCATCATATGCCTACCCTCACCGTGCCAACAAAGGGAGTCTGCAAAATGATTTTTGTTGCCTTTTATCAAGCATCTCACCTCAACCCCGCCATCGTCAACATCGTGAAGTGTCTGCGCCCCAAAAATTTCGTGGCGCTGTTCACTGTGCTTTCTCTGGTGGCTTGCACTACTGTTTCCCCGTTGAGGCAAGCGGCGGATCAGGGCAACGAAGATGTTCAAACTGCGCACGCCAACGCAAAAAACCGGCCAAAGCATGCCGCGCCGGATCAGGACTTTGAAGCGGTGATGCGCGATGCCAACAAGGGCGATGCGCAAGCGCAATACAACCTCGGCGCGATGTACGCCAAAGGCGCGGAGGTCGCGCCGAGCGACGCCGAAGCCGTGAAGTGGTATCAAAAGGCGGCAGAACAAGGTTTGGCGCAAGCGCAATACCGATTGGGCGTGATGTTTGCCGAAGGTCGCGGCATGGCGCAAAACGACAGTGAAGCGGTGAAGTGGTATCAGAAGGCGGCGGATCAGGGGAATGCCGCCGCGCAAAACAATCTCGGCTTCATGTACGCCGCTGGTCGCGGCGTCGCGCAGAACGACGGCGAAGCGGTGAAGTGGTATCAGAAGGCAGCGGATCAGGGCTATGCAATCGGTCAGCACAACCTCGGTTTCATGTACAGCGTCGGTTTGGGTGTTGCGCAGGATGAGGGCAAGGCCGTGATGTGGTATCACAAAGCAGCAGATCAAGGCGATGCCACCGCGCAACACAACCTCGGCGTAATGTACGCCAACGGGCGCGGCGTCATGCAGAATAACGCCGAAGCGCTGAAGTGGTATCGTTTGGCGGCGGAGCAGGGCGATGCAGATGCGCAAAACAACATCGGCTGGATGTACTCCGAAGGTCAGGGCGTGGCGAAGGATGAAATCGAAGCCGCGAAATGGTTTCTCTCGGCGGCGCAACAGGGGCACCCTGAGGCGGAGAACAACATCGGCTGGATGTACGATCAGGGTCAGGGCGTTCCGCAAAGTGATGTTGAAGCCGTGAAGTGGTATCAACTGGCGGCAAATCAGGGAGTCTCGGACGGACAGAACAATCTCGGCTGGATGTACGCCAACGGGCGCGGCGTGGCGCAGAACGATGTCGAAGCCGTCAGGTGGTATCAGATGGCGGCGACTCAAGGCAACGCCGCCGGTCAAAACAACCTCGGCGAAATGTACGACAGCGGACGCGGCGTGGCGAAGAATCCCGACGAAGCCTTGAAGTTGTTCAAGCTGGCAGCGGCGCAGGGAAATACGGATGCCCAAGCCACCCTCCGACTCAAGAGCGTCGGAAGCAGCGTGGCCTGGTGGTCCTATATGGTGCTGGGAGCGGCAACCGCCGGTATCTCCGTTCTTGTCCTCCCCAATCCGCTCGAGCATGCGCAAGACTATGATTACAACAGTGGACAAAGCGCCTCGTACTACTATGATGGGGGAGACGATTCTTACGGCGCTTGGTTGGATACGTCATCATCGAACGACAGCGGCTCGGGGAAAGTGCGCTCGCCGCACAACAACGGTTCAAAACCGCCTTCGCATGGGAACACCAAGCCTCCCTCAAACGGAAACTCAAAACCACCTTCGCGCGGGAATTCAAAACCTTCTTCACAAGGAAACGCGAAACCGCCCGCATCTCACAACGCGCCATCGGGATCATCTCATAGCGCACCGTCGGGATCATCTCATAGCGCGCCGTCGGGTTCATCGCACAACGCTCCGTCGGGATCGTCTCATAGCGCGCCATCGTCGGGTTCGTCGTCGCATTCGTCTTCGTCCTCTTCATCGTCGTCCTCGTCACACTCGTCGTCTTCGTCCTCTTCGTCGCCTTCGTCGCATGGCGCCTCGACAGGTGGTAAAAAATGATTTTTGAGGCTTTCTATAAAGCTGCCGGTACAAAAGGGGCGGCGCCGAGCGCCGCCACCAAAGCTGCCTTCACCCTGCTTACGGTGCTTTCGTTGCAGGCTTGCACCACCATACCTGCTCCGACGTTGAAGCAAGCCGAGGAGCAGGGAAGTATGAACGCTTCTACTCCTCCCCCAATCGTCGTTGCGGATAACCCTTCTCCCTCGGTTGCGCCAGCACCGACATCGGAGGTCAATGCGGAGAAATCAGCACAAGTCCATGCGCCCGTTCCCGCGCAAGATTTCGAGACGATCAAATACGCGGCGGAACAGGGGGATGTGAAAGCGCAATACCGTCTTGGCGTGATGTACCTCGATGGTCAAGGCATCGCGCCGAGCGACGACGAAGCCGAGATGTGGATTCGCAAGTCGGCGGAGAAAGGCTATGCGCTCGCTCAAGACAAGCTGGGGGTGATGTACCTCAACGGCTACGCGGTCACGCAGGATAACGACGAGGCCAAGACGTGGTTCGGCAAGGCGGCGGCAAAAGGGTTGGCGGATGCTCAATTCGGCCTCGGCTACATCGCTCTCAAATCCGACCCGGCAGATACCAAAAATGCCGAGAAGTGGTTCGGCAAAGCGGCGGCGCAGGGAGACCCGTACACTGTGTACGCCAAAAACGCGCTCGCCGCAATCAAAGAGAATTCTCTCGATCATCTCTCCTTCATCGACCCGCCGCCGCTGGATTTCGATGCCATGAAGCGCGTCGCGGAACACGGGGATGTCAACGCGCAATTCAGCCTCGGAGAAATGTACGCCAACGGCCAAGGCGTCGAACAGAATGAGGCCAAGGCTCAGAAGTGGTACGAAAAAGCCGCCGCCCAAGGAGGAGGATTTGCACCTGCCCAAAACAGGCTCGGTGAGATGTCTCTGAATGGCTGGGGCGTAACTCAGAATGATGTCGCCGCCCATTTGAGATTCAGCGAAGCGGCGGCAAGCGGCTATGCGCCTGCCCAATACAATCTTGGCTGGATGATCCAGAATGGCCGAAGCTATGTGAAGAGCGAAGCCGTTGCCGATGCCGCACAGTGGTATCGCAAGTCGGCGGAACAGGGCTATGCGCTTGCTCAAAATGCCCTCGGAGAAATGTATCTGAACGGTCAGGGCGTCACGCAGAGCGATACCGAAGCCGCAAGCTGGTTTCAAAAGGCGGCCGATCAGGACAATGCGTCAGCGCAGAATTATCTCGGGTCGATGTACTTTCAGGGGCACGGCGTCGCGCAGAATGATGCCGAAGCCGCGAAGTGGTATCGGGCAGCAGCGGATCAGGGAAATGCGGATGCCCAAAACAGCCTCGGCGCGATGTATGAACAAGGCCGCGGCGTCGCGCAAGATTACGACGAAGCCGCAGAGTGGTATCGGCTGGCGGCAGTGCAAGGAAATGCGACTGCCCAAAAAGCGCTTGTCGCTGTGAACAAATTGCCGCCCACCGACGCACTGAAACGCGCGGCGGAACAAGGCGATGCGAGGTCACAATGCAATCTTGGCGTGAAGTACGCCAACGGTCATGGTGTGACGCAGAGTCATAGCGAAGCGTTGAAATGGTATCGTCTGGCCGCCGATCAAGGCTACGCGCCGGCGCAATGCAACATCGGCTTCATGTACGCCAACGGTCAGGGCGTAGAGAAGAACGACACCGAGGCCGTCGTCTGGTTTCGCAAGGCGGCGGAGCAGGGATTTGCGGAAGCTCAGAATGATTTGGGCGTGATGTACGCCGAAGGTCGCGGCGTGCAGAAGAGCGATAGCGAGGCTGTGAAATGGTACAAGTTGGCGGCCAATCAAGGAAACGCGAATGCGCAATTTTCGCTGGGCTGGATGTACTTTCAAGGGCGCGGCGTCGCCAAGAATGAAGTCGAAGCCGCGAAATGGCTCAGCCTGGCGGCGGAACAGGGAAATGTGGAAGCCCAAAACGGCTTGGGCTGGATGTACGACCACGGGCGCGGCGTCGAGCAAGACGGCGACGAAGCCTTGCGATGGTACGGCATGGCGTCGGCTCAGGGAAGCGGAGCAGCGATCGCCTACATCAGCATCAACATCGGTTTGATGATCCTCGGTACAATCGCCGACAACTACAGCTATACACCTTCGTACAGAGGATCTGGGCACCATTCGCACGGCAATTCCAAACCCTCCTCGCACGGAAGCAAACCGCGCCCGCATGGAAATTCAAAACCGCCTTCGCACGGAAGTGCAAAGCCGCCTGTGAAAGCGCCGAGCACGCCGCACAACAACACGTCGCGCAACAACGCGCCGTCGAGAGCGCCAAGCAAACCGTCGGCAAAGGGCGACGCAGCGCATTGAAGCGTCTCTGGTTTAAACGCCCGCGGTCAAAAAACTTTTGTTGTTTTTTTGCAAAAAGAAAAATGGACGAGGCCAAGTGAGTTCGCAGAATCGCTTGTCGCACTTTCATAGCTGGCTTGTGCAAATGTTTCTTCGTTGAGACAATTTGCACAAACCCAAAAATAAAAACCAAAATCGCGCCATTAAAAAACAACAATAAAGTAGCGCTTACTCGCAAAACAATCAAGCATTTCTCATGAAGCGTGCGCAGATCCTGTTTTTGACAAGAATAAAAATAAATGAGGCCAAAAAAATCAACCATAACATTCGCCGCGTTCCCGCACACTTTCACCACCGGTCTGCACGAAAGCGTTCTCAGTGAAACCGGCAAGGAAACAGAAAAAAGAAAAAACCAAAGTCGCTCCATGAGCGACAAAAAGTGAGGCGCCTTTCGTTGGAACGATCGAACAACATCACCAAAGCGCGCATATACTCAGACGTGGATGACTAACATCAAACAAACAGAGACGTTCTGACCACAACAGGAGCTTAAACGATGTTTTCCACCGCAACCTCGCTTCGCCGTCGCGATGTCAAACATGCGTTTCTCGCTGTCGCTTTGGCGTTGACGGCGCTCTCTCAAACCGTGCTGGCTCAAGGTTCACCGGGTATTCCGCAGCCGGGGTCGCAAGAATGGGTTGAGGATTTTTCTCTCGGCTTTCCACTGCCCGGTGCTGCGGTGGGTATCGGAGGCTATGCCGGCGATCACGGTGAAACCTATACTGTCGGCACGGGCTGGGCATCAACGGCGAATCAGTGCAACGGCTGGATTCTCAACTCCGGTACGGCGCAGCCAGGCGGCGATACCGGTTGCAGCGCCAACGCTGGGCGGACTGGCACCGGCACCAACACTCAAGCCGCGTGGCCATTCCTCCAAGCCATGGCCAGTGTACTGGGTCTGTACCAAGGTCAGGGATCGGCTGCCGGCGCCAACAACGTGCTGGCATCGATGACCAATCCGGGAACGACAGGTGTAATAACCCCTATCTCCAGTTCTGTTCAGATTCAAGCGAACTCGGTTTTCTCCGTCACGACAGGACATTATTACATCGCCTCGGCCGATTTCGCCGAGATCCATTGTCAAGAGGATACCTACAGGCCTAACACCGCCACTTGGTATGAAGCGGCGGAAACGATTTCCCTTCTGGACAGCTCTGCATTAACGCCATTGGTTCAGTCTCCGACGATTACGCCCTGTTCCGACGCCCCCTACAATCGTTACGCGACCACGTCTGCCGGCACACCGGTTTACGTCACCACAGGGACTACACCCGCATGGCTGGCCACCAGCAGCGTCCCCACGGTCGGCATACAGGTAACCAACGGCACCACCCAAACCCCCGGCAACGATGTCGCCCTCGACGACCTGCAAATCATCGACGTGACGCCGCAGTTGGATGAAGCGTTCAGTTCCACGTCGGTGCCCGTGGGCGGAACCACGACGCTGACGTTCACGATCACCAACACCGATGATTTGCTGGCAAAAACCGGCTGGTCGTTCAACGAAACGCTGCCGTCCGGCCTGACGTTTGCAACGACGCCCAACATCACGACCGATTGCCCCAATGGCCTGACTTCCATTTTGGGAACCACCCTTACCGTATCGGGAGATTTGGCCGCCTTGATGATCTCCTGCACGGTAACGGTGGATGTCACTTCGGCCACCCCCGACACCTACGACAACGACGACCCCGCTGCTGCCGCCCCAAATGTTACCGGGCTGAATGGCTTGCTGTCGCCCGGCACCACCAGCGTCACATTCTTTGCCCCACTCAAAGGCCCCGCCGCCGACCCCGTACCAACGGGCAAAGCACTTCCCTGGTTGCTGCTGATGCTGTTGACCGCAGCAGCGTGGTTCGTCTTGCCCAAAACCAGACGCAGTGTTGAGCGCAACCACAAAGTTTGATTCGCCGCTTCGCTCCTCGCTATACCCCCTCCCCTGCCCTTTGGGCACCCTCTCCCACCCGTGGGAGAGGGTTATTTTTGCCTCTCTCCATGAGAGAGACAAATTCATGGAGGCTTCAAACTTATAATACCGATAAGCGCAGCGGAAATTCGTTGATCGCTTTTTGTTGAATCCGCAACCGATCCGAGAAAAAGCAGCGCAGCGTTCGGCTGATGGTACGAAACGCCAGCGCTTCCCACGGAATGTCCGCCTCGCTGAACAGCCGCACTTCGAGGCTTTCCGTTCCGGCAAAAAATTCGGGGCTGGGCAGATCGGCCAGAAACATCAAATGCAGTTGGCCGATTTTCGGCATGGTGATCACGGTGTAAAGTCGTTCGAGTATCACCGCCGCGCCTGCTTCTTCCTGAGTTTCGCGCCGTGCGCCTTCTTCAATCGATTCGCCGATTTCCAAAAAACCGGCGGGCAATGTCCAGAGACCATAACGCGGCTCGATGGCGCGACGGCACAACAACACCTGATCTCCCCAGCGCGGCAACGTGCCGACGACGCTCTTGGGATTCAGATAATGAATGTAGCCGCACTGTCGGCAGACATGGCGCAGCTTCAAATCTCCTTCGGGAACCCGAAGCTCCAGTGCTGCCGCGCCGCAATGACTGCAAAAATTCATCGCCATCGATATTCCTTGTCAGGGGCCGACACCCTCTCACGCCTTGATGAAATGTTCCCGATAGTATTTCAACTCGTCAATGGATTCGTACACATCGGCCAACGCTTCGTGTCGGGTTTCCTTGTTGAAACCGCGCGCGATCTCCGGTTGCCAACGACGACACAGTTCTTTCAGTGTTGAAACATCGAGATTGCGGTAATGAAAAAACGCTTCCAGCTTCGGCATCAGCCGCGCCAGAAAACGACGATCCTGACAAATGCTGTTGCCGCACATCGGCGACGCTTGCGCGGTAACGTGTTCTTTCAAAAATGCCAGCGCTTGTGTTTCAACTTCGGCGTCGGTCAGCGTCGATGTCTTGACGCGCTCGATTAAGCCCGATCGTCCGTGCATGCTCTGGTTCCAGTCGTCCATCGCCGCCAGCACGGTGTCCGCCTGATGTACGACCCATACCGGCGCTTCGGCCACGACGTTCAAGGCGGCATCGGTCACGACCATCGCCACTTCCAGTATCCGGTCGGACTCCGGCCTCAAGCCGGTCATTTCGAGGTCCAGCCAAATCAAGCGGTCATCGGCGGCTGCCATGCTCATCTCCTGCCCCTTTTCCAATTATGCCGCCCACCGCAGCCTTCCATGCAAACATCGCGCGCCCTTCAAGTACAATAAAGGTTTGATTGTCGCATATTCTCTCGACCGTTCCGCTATGCCTTGGTTTACCGTTGTTTTTCTTGTGGCGCTGTTGTTGACGCTGGCTCTGCGCGGCTGGCTGTCTGTGCGCCAGTGTCGCCATGTCGCCGCCTCGCGCGCGACCATCCCCGTCGCTTTCGCCGAACGCATCGCGCTGGCCGCCCACCAAAAAGCCGCCGACTACACGCTCGCCAAGCAGTCTTTGGGGCGCATCGAAGCGGTGGTCGATACGGCGATTCTGCTCGTTTGGACGCTCGGCGGCGGTCTGGCCGCTCTGATGATGGCGACAAGCTGGCTGCCCGTCGGCGCGCTGTGGCAAGATGTCGCGCTGCTGCTGGCGGTGGCGCTGATCGGCGGCCTTCTCGGTTTGCCGTTTTCTTATTACAGCACTTTCGGCATCGAAGCGCGCTTCGGCTTCAATCGTTCCACGCGCTTCTTGTGGTTCGTCGATCTCGTCAAAAGCACATTGTTGTCGCTGTTAATCGGTATTCCGCTGATGGCGTTGTTGCTGTGGCTGATGCGCGCGGCGGGATCGCTGTGGTGGCTGTGGGCGTGGTTCGTCTTCATGGCGTTTCAGTTGTTGATGCTGGTCATTTATCCGACGCTGATCGCGCCGCTGTTCAACAAGTTTGAACCGTTGCCCGAAGGCCCGACGCGCACGCGCATCGAAGCGCTGCTCACCCGTTGCGGCTTCACCGCCAGCGGCTTGTTCGTGATGGACGGCAGCCGTCGCAGCGGCCACGGCAACGCTTACTTCACCGGCCTCGGTCGCGCCAAGCGCGTTGTGTTTTTCGACACGCTGTTCAGTCGTCTGAACGAAGATGAAATCGAAGCGGTGCTCGCACACGAGCTGGGACATTTCAAACGCCACCACATCAAAAAACGCATTGCTTTTTCGACCTTGCTGTCGCTGGCGTTTCTGGCGTTGCTGGCCTGGCTGATGCAGCAACCGTGGTTTTTCACCGGCCTCGGCATTCCCGTCGAACAAGTGAGCGCGGCGATGGCGCGCCCGGGCGTGGCGTTGTCGTTGTTCATGCTGGCGCTTCCCGTTTTCGTTTTTCTGTTCACGCCGCTGAGCGCCGCTTACTCGCGGCGTCACGAGTTTGAAGCCGACGCCTACGCCGCCGCGCAATCTTCGGCGACCGCGCTGGAGCAAGCGCTGGTGCGATTGTACGAAGACAACGCCTCAACCTTGACGCCCGATCCGATTCACTCGGCGTTTTACGATTCGCACCCGCCGGCGGCGATCCGCATTGCGCACTTGCGTACACTCGTAGCGTCAACCAAGCGCGCTGCCTGATTTCCCGTGGCTTCTTCCGAAAACAACACGCTGCACGGATTGATCGTCGAAACGTTTCGTCGCCATTACACGGTGGCGCTCGACAACAGCGACCGTCTCGATTGCGTTTTGAAGGGACGAGACACTACGCTGGTCTGCGGCGATGAGGTAGAACTCGCGCGCACCGGCGACGGCAGCAGCGGTGTCATCACTGCCCTGAAACCTCGGCAAAACCTTTTTTACCGCTCCGATGCGATTCGCCAAAAACGGATCGCCGCCAACGTCACTCAAATCCTCGGCGTCGTCGCACCCGACATTGCGCTCGACGAAATGCTGCTCAACCGCTGGATCGTCGCCGCCGAAGCCGCGCATTGTCGCTTCGTGCTGATCGCCAACAAGCGCGATCTCCCCGGTTTTTCTTCTCTGCGCGAGCGTCTCAAGCCGTATGAAGCGCTCGGTTATCCGGTGATTGAAACCTGCGCCAAAAGCGATGTGGCCGCGCTTTGGCCGCATCTGGAACAACAGAAAAGCGTTTTAATCGGCCAATCGGGCATGGGCAAATCTACGCTGATCAACGCGCTTTTCCCCAATGCCCGCAGCGAAACGGCGGCAGTCTCGAAAGCGCTCGGCAGCGGCAAACACACAACCACTTTCGCCGCATTGCACTTGCTGGCAAAACCCCACGCCGGCTGGATCATCGACATTCCGGGGATGAAAGTTTTCGGTTTGGCACATTTGACGCCGGACGAATTGACCGCCGCGTTCAAAGAAATCGCGCCGCTGGTCGGCCATTGCCGCTTCCGCGATTGTCGGCACGACAAAGAACCCGGTTGCGCCGTGCAAAAAGCGCTGCACGAAGGCCGCCTTCACCCGAAGCGGCTCGAATTGTTGCAAACCTTGATTCGCGAGTCGGCGTACTAACGCCTCCATACAAAAAAAGTTACACAGTCGGCGACGTTACGACGCGTATTTCGTCTTGATAAACCCCTATCAGCGTTCTACAATTCAAGCGTCTTAAAGACACTCATCTGCAAAACCTCTGAAAAAAGCACCTGTCTTTGCAAGCATTGTGAAACAAATGAATGCTGTGAACCGCCGCCGCCCGAACAGACGACGACACCCTGAAAACTTTCGTCCGATGTAAGGAGTTTGTTCGCCATGCAACTTTCCTCTTCCACGCCACTCAACGCCGCTCTCACGCTTTGGGCTGAGCGGTTGCGTCAACGTTTCGATCTTCCCCTGCTGGTGTGCTGGAAAGGCAGCGCCGGTCTGCGCCTTTGCCAAGCGAACACCGAACCGCGCGTGACCATCGACGTGCGCGATACTTCCGGCGCCGCCGCGCTGTTGTCGCCATCGCTGGACAATCTGGGGCGCGCCTACGTCGAAGGCCATCTCGACGTCACCGGCACGGTGCGCGACATCATGGATCTGACGCACCGGCTGGTCGAGAGCGGCGATACCACCGATAACGCCGATAATAACAAACCCGGCTGGATGCAACGCATCGCGCACAAAGTCGCCGACGCCACCAGCCATACCCGCGCTGTTGATCGCGACGCGATCCACTACCACTACGACGTTTCCAACGACTTCTACGCCGAGTGGCTGGATCCGGCGATGGTGTATTCGTGCGCCTACTTCGAGCAGGGCGACGAAACGCTGGCTGAGGCGCAGATGAAGAAGATTGACCACATCCTGACCAAGATTCGCTTGGAACCCGGCCAGCGCCTGCTGGACATCGGCTGCGGCTGGGGTGCGTTGGCGATCCGCGCCGCGCAAAAATACGGAGCGCGTTGCGTCGGCATCACGCTGTCGCAAAACCAGTTCGATTTGGCCAGCGAGCGCGTCAAGGCGGCGGGGCTGGCCGATCAGGTGGACATCCGCCTGCAAGACTACCGCGATGTGAGTGGCCCGTTCGACCGCATCACCAGCGTCGGCATGTTCGAGCATGTGGGGTTGAAAAACCTGCCGGCCTATTTCAAGATCATCTACGACCTGCTCGTGCCCGGCGGCTGGGCCATGAACCACGGCATCACCTCCACCGACGCTCACAACGGCGAAACCCGTCACGGCGGCGGTCGCTTCATTGAGCAGTATGTGTTTCCGCAAGGCGAACTGCCGCATATCGGCACCGTGCTCACCACCATGCAGGAAGGCGGTCTGGAACCGTTCGACATCGAAAACCTGCGCCGTCACTACGCCCGCACCCTGCACTACTGGAGCGACGCTTTCGAAGACAAAACCGAGCGCCTGAAGGCCATGGTGCCCGAAAAAACCTGGCGCATCTGGCGCATGTATTTGATCGGTTGCGAGTGGGCATTTGAACACGACGAGGTTTCCGTGTTTCAAGTGTTGTGTCGCCGCGCCGGTGATCTTGCCAGCACCTTGCCGTGGTCGCGGCGCTGGGAGTACGAAAGAGTGTAGCGAGGAGCTAGAGCGCTTTTGATTCGCCATTAACGCAAGCGTAAAATTCATTCTGCTGACAGAGCTTTTTGATGTTGGCGTGCTCGGATAAGCCAAGTTTGGGTAGTTTCATGTTGAAATAAAGGGCAAACACCAAGTCGTCGATATAAGCCTTGATTTGAGATTGTTTTTCAAAGTCAATGACTGGAATTACCTTCAGGTCGGATAAGGTTATTTCAACCAATTGCAAATTTCCCTTTTTGTCACCGTAGTACTCTGAAATGGCTTTTACGACCAATTCGCCTGTTCGAATATCAGGCAACTCAAGTTCGGTCTTCTTTCGAGCGGATGATAAAATCAAAGAACACTCCGAAACAGAAATCTCGTCAAACCTTTGTATCTGGACTTGGTTCAGATTCACCATATCGCGCAAGACAACATTTTCAAGAGAAAGCAGAGCATCCGCTTGGGCAATAATTTCATCTTTAATAAGCTGATTTTGCTGTGATATTTTCGGCGTTCGAATGGCGAATTTGATATTTTTCAATCCAATTGCTATTGTTAAAGTATCCTCATTCACCAATTTAAAAGAATGCTTAATTATGTAATCCGACACCTTTGAATTCAACAAAGAAAACAAGTATAGAATTTCATCTCTGTTATCGCTCCCAATAGCATTGTATTGATTTCTTGCCCAGATCACAGGTTCATCCGTAAAGAAAAACTTTTGTGTGTTTGCATAAGACCAAATAATTTTATATGGCGAATCCAATAAATGATAGCCTTGATTTCCTTGCCTTAAAGCAATCAGCGCCTTGGACTTGCCTTGACGCACATTGTCCCAATAACCAAGAATGTCTTTAATTGTGTAATACTTATTGTTTATTTTCGGATATATATAATCTCCAGCATCTGGTTTTATTTGCCTTTCGTCTATACCATATCCCCCATCAAACCAAAAATTAGAGCCAAACCGATCTTCTGCTAATTTATGTAGATGATAAAAAGCGATGTCTTCCGTATTCGCCTTGTAAACATTGATCAAATTTACTACAGCATCGTCTTGCTTGATAAAACTCCAATTGGCAACATTTTCAAGCAAAGCACTTTGCTCTATTATTTTCTCAGCCTTGTTTCTGCTTTTCAGATATTTAGCAAAGTCGCCTTTTTGCTGTTCTGTGAAATCATAGTAAGTAATTATTTTTGTCTTTGCGCTGCTCAAAGGCTTTTCTTTTTTTACAACAAAAATAAGGGATGAGGTAGGAACGAGTCTGGTTTGTGTTATACCTCTACCAATAAAAAGACGGGCTTCAAAAGTAATCATCTTTTCTATTGTTGTATTTTTTGATAAATGATAGCGCAGCACATCGTAATCACTGTCCACAAGGATAGTCTGTGGAATAATGTAGCAAATCTTCCCTTTTTCTTTTAGCAACGCAAGCCCCAAAGCGATAAAAAACGCATACAAATTCGGATTGGGTCTGCCTTTCTTGGGCTTGTTGGGAATAGAGTGTAAATTGACACCGTACACATCATTCATATACAACTGCTTCGTTCCGTCCGGTTTTCTATCACGCATGGCGACAGCAAACGGTACATTTTCTTTATAACACTTATTTAATCCAACATAGGGCGGGTTTCCGATTACAAAATCAAACCTGGATCGATGCCCCATTCTGATTTGCAGGGATTCCATCATTTCCTCTAAATCTTTCTCGTCCCGCATAAATGATGGGTAACCCAAGGCCTTTCCTTGCATATGAGCGAACAAGTCAAGTTCATCGCCCACTTTTGCATTGATTCCTGCGTCGAGGAATTCGCTGATACTGTCCTTTGTTTTGAAGAGCTTGAATTTGTTATCGATAGGGTTCTGGAACTTGTCGTTCACGATCAAGGGCAGCATACGCATTAAAATGCTCATCTCCGCCAGATACAGAGGAAATTCCTCAATGTCCAGTCCGAAGATGTTGTTGCTTACTAAATCTTCTATATGTTTGGACATTTGTTCCGTATCGACCATACCTCCGAAATTCATTCCATTGATGATGTTATCGACCGCACTGTACAAGAAGGTTCCGGCGCCACAGGACGGATCTATAATGGATAGATCCTTGCCTTGCCTTTTTCTTATTTCCGTATCGGTGTAACCAAGTTCCTTCAACATAAAGTTGACCACATCTCTATCCGTAAAGTATTGGCCTTTATTCTTATCGCCATGCAGTTCTTTAAGAAAGTTTTCATAGATAAACCCGAAGATTTCATTTTTAAGGCCGGCAAAATCATACTTGTTGATGAACGCGATAATGTCCAGCCACGGAGAAATATCATCTATTTTGGGATTTGCTTTTAGTTGTTTCGCTAATTTTTCTGTTATCGATTCCTGCTCCTTTTTGAACGGAACATAGATGTTTTCGGAGATATACTCCGAGATGGCTTTTATATCGTTTATCACGACACTATAAAAATCGCTGTCTTGAATGGCTTTAGAAATACGACGCAGTATTTCCTCGTATCGTTTGCCGACCCCTGTGTATTTATTGTCCACCAAGACTTTATAGAGAATAAACTGAATCAAGTAAGCATAGGAAGTTTCAACGGCCACTTTCTCGGCGGCGGCCAATTCAAATAAATCACTCCAAACGCCGATTTGTTTCATTTTGTATTTGAATTTTTCTATAAGCTTCGTCGTGTCTTCAAAGAACACTTTCAGATTTTCAGGATCATTCAAGTCAAGGCGGCTCTCCTCCCAAGGCAAATTCATTTGGCCGCTGGGGTTAAACAATTCTATGTAGTATTTATCCGGTAGCAGATACTCGTTCCAAAAAGTCAAAAACTCTTGTGGATCGGCAAAGATTTGGGCTTGAGTCCATTTTTGATATTTCGACCCACGATAAAACCGCCATTCATACCCGTCAGTCAGAATGCCGAATTGCTTGTTCATACCGATTTGATAACGGAACAGCTGCTGAATCCCTTCTTCAATTCGCGTATAACATTTGGCTTCTACCGGAATCTCGATGTCTTGACTAAGATACAAAACAAAATCAGAACGGCCTTCTTTATTTGACTCCGTGTCGTGAACGAAAGTTTTGAATTTTCCCGTCTTGGTAGCAGTCTTTTTCAGGGCAAAGATTTCTGGAGACTCAAACATATCGGCAATAAAACTGTGAACCCCACTACCAACTTCATGCTTTTTATAGCCCTCAACATTATCAGACCATTTTTTCTGTAAATCTTTGATAGTTGCCATTCCAGGCTGCCTCCTTCGATGTCTCCCCTTACAGAGCATCAGGGGATTTAGGGTTCAAGTTGCAGTATAGCGGTTATTACCGCTTCTTTCTTCCCTACCGATCTAATCCTGCAAATGTTTCTCCTCCGTCGCGACTTCTTTACGATACGCTTCCAGCGCCAGCCGTCGGTTCTGGAACAAGCGCACCGCCAACGCTTCACTGTCGCTGCGCTGCATTCGCATCCATTTCGTGATCTGGCCGTCGCGCCCCGTCAGCGCCATCACGATGCCGCGCGCCGCCAGTGTTTTGCTCAGGTCGTACAGCATCAACGCGCCGGTCAAATCGATGTTGTTTATCGAACGCCCGTCGATCACCACCCAGCGAACGGGCGTTTTCGATGTTTCGATCAATTCCATCACGCGCTGTTTGAAATAATTGGCGTTGAAGAAAATCAGCGACGCTTCGAAGCGGTAAAACAGCAAGCCCGGCACTTCTTTCGCTTCGGGGTAATGTTCGAGTTCGTAAAAATCGCCCTGCGATTCGATCAGCCCGAGACGGTAATCGGTGGGGCGCGCCGTTCGCATCAGAAAACGCGCCAGCGCCAACAGCACCGCCAGCAATATGCCTTCCATCACACCGGCGAGCACCACCGCCAACAATGTCGCCAACGCAATGCGAAATTCGGAAGTGCTGACTTGGCGCAGTTTGGTGAACGTTCGCAAGTCGATCAAGCCGATGGCACTGACGATCAGAATAACGCCAAGCGCCGCCTTCGGCAGATACGCCAGCGGCGAAGTCAACACCAGCAGCACCAGCAAGATCGCCAGCGCCGCGAATATCTGTACCATTCGTGTTTTGCCGCCGGCGGCATCGTTGACGGCGGTTCTCGAATCGGCGCCGCTGATGGCAAATCCTTGCGACAACGCCGAGGCGATGTTGGCCGCGCCAAGCGCGATGAATTCGCGATTGCTGTCGATGTCGTAGCCGTTTTTAGCGGCGAAGCTGCGCCCGGTCAAGGTCGCGCTGCTGAAGCTGATGAAAGCCAACGCCGCCGCCGACGACAGCATCGTTCCCCAGGATTCGGGCGGCAACGCCGGCCATTGCAGTTTCGGCAACGCCGACGGAATCGCCCCGATCACCGCCACCCCCTTGTCCGCCAAGCCGAGAAAATAACTGGCGACGATGGCCGCCGCCGCTACGATCAACGCTGCCGGCCCTTTGCGCCAGAAGCGTTTCAAAATCACATAAAGAACAGCCAGTCCCAGCGAGAGCAGCAATGTCGGCCAGTGCGGTTCTTGGATGTGATTGAAAAACGAGATCAGTTGTCTGACGACATTTTTGCCTTCGACGCCGATGCCGAAAACTTTTCCCAACTGCCCGACGATGATGATGACCGCCACGCCGTTCAATAGTCCCATCAGAATAGAGCGCGACAACCAGTCGGCCAGAAAGCCGAGACGGAAACGTCCCGCCAGAAGACAGAAAAAGCCGGTAAACAAAGTCAGCGACACCGCCAGCGCGTGGTAATACTCCGGGTCTTCGTCTGCCGCCACCAGCGGCGTCAACGTCGCCACGATCATCGCGCAAGTGGCCGCATCAGGCCCCACGATCAACTGCCGCGACGAGCCGAAAAAGACATAAACGATCATCGGCAGAATCGTGCTGTAAAGACCGATCACCGGGCTGAATCCCGCCAGCTGTGCGTAAGCGATGCTCACCGGCAACGATACCGCCGCCACCGACAAGCCAGCAAACACATCGCGCTTGAGCGGCTTGCGGTTATAACTCAACAGCTCCGGCAGCCCAGGCAGCCAGCGCGCGAGTCGCTCCATGATGAGCGGGGGAAGAGACAATTTCCGCATGAGCGTGGTGGGCTTCCAACAATGATTCAATGATTCCGATGGGGTTTTCCGAGATATTATCACCGGCATTCAGGCATCAGGGGTCAAGAATCAGTAAAATATGATCTCACTCTGAACCTTGATTGCTGATGCCCGCTCCCTTTCTGATCCTCGCTTCAAGCTCGCCGTACCGGCAAGCGCTGCTCAAACGCTTCAACCTGCCGTTCGATGTTTGCGCGCCCGAGATCGACGAAACGCCGCTGCCGAGAGAAACGCCGTCGCAACTGGTCTTGCGGCTGTCCGAGGCCAAAGCGCGGGCAGTCGCTCAACAAGAAAGCTGCCCGCCTCACGCGCTGATTATCGGCGGCGATCAAGTGGCCGATTGCGACGGCGTCGCCGTCGGCAAACCCGGCGATTTCGACAACGCCCGCCGGCAATTGCAAAAGCTGTCCGGTAAAACCGTTGTTTTTCGTACCGGCTTGGCGCTGTTCAACCCGAGCGCCGGACGCTGCCGCAGCGTGCGCGTTGATATCGCCACGACTTACCGAACGCTGACCGACGCCGAAATCGAGGCTTACCTTCGCGCCGCGCAACCCTACAACTGCGCCGGTTCGGTGCGCTCCGAAGACCTCGGCATCGCGCTGTTCGAGCGCATCGACAACGACGATCCCACCGCCCTGATCGGCCTGCCGCTGATTGCACTGGCTCGGCTCTTGCGCGCCGAGGGCGTCAACCCGCTGCTGCATCAACCCGCACCATGACGACCGGCATCCTGTACCTCGTCCCCAACCTGCTGGGCGCCGTCGCGCCGGAAACCGTGCTGCCGACGCAAACCCTCGATGTTGCCCGCCGCCTCAGCCATTGGGCAGTCGAAACGCCGAAACCGGCGCGCGCCTTTCTCAAAACACTTGAATTGCCCGTCCCCATCGCCGAACTCGACATCCGCCCCCTGCCGCCGCTGCCGCCGGAAGCTATGGGCCACGCCGCCGAAAATTCGGACGAACTCGCCGCCCTGCTCGCCCCTTGTCTGGCCGGAGCCGATCTGGGCATTCTGACCGACGCCGGTTGCCCGGGCGTCGCCGACCCCGGCGCGCCGCTCGTCGCCCTAGCCCACCGCCACGGCGTTCCCGTCAAACCGCTGGTCGGCCCCTCGTCGCTGCTGCTGGCGCTGATGGCCGCCGGCATGAACGGCCAGCGTTTCACCTTCCACGGCTACCTGCCGATCCCTGATGAGGCGCGCGCCCAAACCCTGCGCCAACTGGAGCAGGAATCGCGCCGCCAGCAACACGCCACCCAGATATTCATCGAGACGCCGTACCGTAACGCCGCGCTGCTTGCCACGATCATCCGCGCGCTGCACCCCGAGACGCGGCTGTGCGTCGCTGCCGACCTCACCCTTCCCAGTGAATCGGTTATCACCCGTCCCGTCCGCGAATGGCGCGCCATCGACGCCCAAAGCTACCAAAAGCGCCCCGTCATTTTTCTCCTGCAAGCGTAGGAGTGGCACCCTGCCGCCCGCGCCACCATCCCTCCGCCGTCATTGCGAACGAAGCGAAGCAATCCAGAGAGGCGCAGGCTTAAACGAAACCGCTCCAGACCCAATTATTCATTCCGCCCTTCCCCCCGTGACCTTCTTTTGCTAGAATTGCGCCTCTTTCCTCGATAGCTCAGTCGGTAGAGCGACGGACTGTTAATCCGCAGGTCCCAGGTTCGAGCCCTGGTCGAGGAGCCAGCCCAACATCCAAAGCCGTCCGATAACATCCATCGGGCGGCTTTTTTCATAGGGAAAACAGTAATTTCCCGTCCAGTAGTGTCTAAGCATATCCATTGACAGCCAGAAATAATAAGGGTACCGTTTTGGGGAAAACCCAAGATTTTAAGGGTACCGAATTTTTGGGAGTCAATATGTACAAAACAGTCATTCCACTTCATGATATAGACATTCGCAATGCCAAGCCGAAAAACAAGCCTTATAAACTTCCTGACGGCAATGGGTTATTCCTGTTGATTAAACCGAACGGAGCGATGCTATGGCGGCTAAGGTATCGGCATGGCGGTAAAGAAAAAATGCTGTCTCTTGGCGCTTATCCAGAGGTTTCACTAGAAAAGGCGCGCAAGCGGCGCGATGGTGAGCGGGGGCTTGTTGCAGACAAGCAAGACCCGTCGGCGGTAAGAAAATTAGAAAGAGAAAATACTTTTGAACTGGTTGCTCTGAAATGGTGGGAACAATGGAAAGGGGCACGTGCGCCAAAATACGCGGGCAAGGTATTAAAAAGAATGGAGACAGACATTTTCCCTGCCATCGGCGGCGTATCGGTTAACAAGCTGACAGCCCCTATGGTTACGGCGATGGTAAAAGCAGTTTCCGCCCGTGGTGCGCTTGATACGGCTGGGCGAGCTTATCAAGTGACAAGCAAAGTCATGCGCTACGCTGTTGCTAACGGACTGGCTGATCGTAACCCTGCGGCTGACTTTCTCCCGTCCGATGTTATAGAACAGAGAAAAACGCAAAACTTCGCACGCCTTGACGAAAAAGAACTACCCGAACTGCTGTGCAAAATCAATGAATACGACGGCGCGACGACAACCAAATACGCTTTGCAGTTTATGGCTTTAACCTTTGTACGTACGTCCGAATTGATAGGTGCTCTTTGGGCAGAAATAAATCTTGACGCGAAGCAATGGCGCATACCCGCCGAGCGCATGAAAATGAAAACGCCTCACATTGTGCCTCTGTCACGGCAAGCGCTGGCAGTGTTAGACGATCTACGGAAAGAAACAGGTCATCGGGAATTGGTTTTTGCCAGTGACGTTAATCCACAGAAGTCCATTTCAAACAATACCGTCCTTTACGCTCTTTACAGAATGGGTTACCACTCCCGAATGACGGGGCATGGTTTTCGTGGCATGGCGTCCACGATCTTGCATGAACACGATTTTCCCCATGAACACATCGAGCTCCAATTGGCGCATCAAGCGCGAAGCAAAACGTCACAAGCGTATAACTACGCTTCCTATGTCCCGCAACGCGCCAAGATGATGCAGTGGTGGGCTGATTATTTGACGAGGGCGGCGACGTTGCGAGTTGTTCCGCTGCTGAAAAAGGGAGCGTGAAACGATGTTTTTCTTAGCGTTTTCGCTTTTGGCGGTAAGACACCCCTCAAAAAAAGCTGGGGCAGCTGGGGCAAACGGTTTTTTGCCCCGGAAGTGCTTGATTATATTATCTTTGTGTGCCCCAGTTTTACACATAGAAAAGCCGGGGCAAATCTGGGGCAAAGTTGGGGCAATCTCGCCACTTCGCCCTCCACGTCGGCGACCTGCCCCCTCATGGCTTATCGAATTGGCGCGCGGATTGATCCCGCCGCGCCGCTTCACGGCGGGAGAATGGGGCAATAGCGCCCCCGTAGTGTTTCAGGATACCCGAACATACGCGGGGCGGGTGTGGTGTTGCATGGTGGGCTTCTATAAACGTAATGGACGTTATCGGATGGAAGGCAGTCGGCGAACGGTGGGTAGTTGTTTGTGTTGTTGTTGAAAAGCCAAGTGGAAGTAACTCATTAAACACGCGCTGAGAGGAAAGCATTATGGGAACTAAAACATTACCTGCTGACTATCAACAGGCTATTACAGAAATAGAAGGACTAAGAAGCGCGATTGACCGCATCGGTTGTTTTACACAATGCAGCCTTGAAAAAATAGACAGCATCGCGTGTTTGGCGGCGTATTGCGAAGAAGTCCCGGAAATGGGTGGGGATATTGCAAACGCTTTGCTAGTAATACGCGACATTATTGGTGGTATTAAACACACCATAGAAAACGAACTCCAATCTGTGTAACGGTGCAGTGTTTCAAAATTCGTTGCGCCTAGTCTGGCCGGATGAAAGCGGGGCTACCTCACTCCGTTGGCGCAACGATCCACTTGAGGGCGTGAGAGGCGCGCAATGGATGGACGAGTAAACCCTGATGACTACAAAGTGAAAGACGCTGAATGGGGGCAAGTAAGGCAGCTTTGGGATAATGGTTGGATGGCAGCCTCAAAAGCGGCGTGGTTCATGGTGGGTTATCGAGAGCCGCCGTACGGTGTTGGGCGCGATGTTTTGGGGCATGTACGGGCAAGAGCGGATGACTTACTGAAAATTTTTCGTACTCATGGTTTAGTTGAGAATAATGGCGCGAAATGTGGTTGTCCAAGCCGTTATGAAGGGTGTGTGAACAGAGACGCCCTTGTTAGGTTTTGCGAAAGTTTCCCGAATGAGTGGAGAAAAGGAAACCTTTTTCTGTTTGATGATGACGATGACGCAAAGCCCCATAATCAAAAATGGCCTTGGGGAACATACGAAACGAAGTTGCTCCGTGATTTGGCGGCGGTGGTTGATCGTTTTTGGGTTAAAAACTACGATCCAAGCGATGAAAACACGGCTCCCAAGAATGAAGATATTGTTAGATTCTTAAAAGAAACGCGCGGCGTTGATTCGAACAATATCGCAAAAGCTATTGCAACAATCTTGCGAAAAGATGGGTTGTCAACTAAACGGCGGTGCTAATTTTCACTAAAGGGGTTAAACCCTTTTCGTTTGTCTGCTGTAGCCAAAAAATGAGTATTTTTCTGACGGGTTGAACCCTTGGGGTTTAACCCGTTGACTCTATTCTTTCGGTTGTTGCTCCCTCATGATTCCCTCACTTAATAACTTTTTGTGAGGTTCTATAAAATGCGTTCAAAAATCTTTCGACTGCCCGACGTTGCAGGTTGTACCGGACTTGGCCGATCAACGGTTTATCAAAAAGTGGCCGATAAAACATTTCCGCCCCCTATTCCTCTTGGGGCGCGCGCTGTCGGCTGGCTGGAATCTGAGGTAAGCGCTTGGCTTGATGCCCGAATTGCTGGCAAGGGTGATGCTGAAGTGCGTTCCATTGTCGAAAAGCTGGTATCCGCCCGCAAGGGTGATGCTGAAGTGCGTTCCATTGTCGAAAAGCTGGTATCCGCCCGCAAGGGTGATGCTGAAGTGCGTTCCATTGTCGAAAAGCTGGTATCCGCCCGCAAGGCTGACAGTGAAGGAGCGCAATCATGAGTAAGCTAGTCAGTTTTGATCCTTTTGATGTTTTCTTTTTCAGAATCGAAAAAGGCCGTAACGCCTTTGAAGCGGGCGTAATGCCGCTGGCGGATATTATTGGTTCTTTTATGCTTCCTGCTCCGCCGTTTCCGGGGTCGCTTGGCTATGACTTGCAAATGGCTAAGCAATTTTGCTACGGCAGATTGTGGGCGCTGGCCTTTGCCCGTTATTGCGGCGATAGTGGGGCTGATATTGTCTCTTACCGTGATGGTTTAGGTGGCAGTGTATTCCTTGACGCAGTTACTAGCTGGATGCACCTTTTGCCAAGGTGCGACATTAGTAAAAGCCCGTTTATTCTTGGCGTGTTTGATGAAATAGAGGCGGTATTTATTGAAGGTGGCGGCGCTTGGCTGGATGGTTTGACGCCTGAGCGCTGGAATGAGGCGGCGCGCGAAGTATTTGCGGCAGAAGATAGCAGAGAAGCGGAATCTGTTTTACTTCGCCTTAAATCTGACCTCAAACAAGACAGCAACACGGCTAACGATCATGCCTGACTTTATCGAAGTCGCCCGCGCCCGCGGGTTGGTTATTGAACACGTCAATACCGATGGCCGCTTACAGCGTGTTCCTGTTGAGGGGAAGCCCAAGACAGACAAAACAGGCTGGTATTGTTATCACGGTGGCGGCGACCGCGCCTATGCAAACTTTGGCCGTTGGGATGAAAGTCCAGAGTTTGAAACGTGGATTGATCGAAGCAATGAACCGCTGACCGTCGCCGAAAAAAAGGCGATACAGGAAACGCGACAAGCGATTCGCAAGGAAGCCGAAGCGGGCTATGCCAATGCCGCCGAATCCGCCCGCCGCGTTTTCGATAGCGCGGCGATGAATGCAGATCATCATTCCTACTTGCAAAAGAAGGGCGTCAAGGCGTTTGGCGTTCGTGCCGATGGCGATTCCCTGCTGATTCCGCTCCGAGACGCCGAAGGTGTTTTATGGAGTCTGCAACGCATTTTGCCGGATGGTGATAAGCGCTTTCATCAGGGCGGGCGCGTGGCGAGTTGCTTTCATTGGCTGGGCGATCCTTCCGGCGCTTCATGGTTGTTGCTGGCCGAAGGCTACGCAACGGCGGCAACCATTCATGAGGCTACCGGCTTGCCGGTGGCGGCGGCGATGAATTGCGGCAACCTTCTATCGGTGGCGGAAGCGCTGGCGGCGAAGTATCCGAGCGCCCGCTTTCTGGTTTGCGCCGATGACGACCGTGGAACGCAAGCGAAAACAGGCAAGAATCCGGGCATTGATGCAGCGCGCGCTGTCGTGAAAAAATTGAACGCCGGACAAGCGAAGGGAGCGAAACGTGCCCGCTATGTCGCGCCCGCTGGGTTGAAAGAAGGAGCGACAGATTTTAACGATCTGGCAACGGCGGCGGGTATTGAGGCGGTGCGGCGGCAGATCGACGCGGCAATCAAGCCAAGCGGCAAAGTGCTCGCCGGTCAGTTGTCGCCGACAAAGAAAACGAGCGGCGGCGGTGGGGGCGGTGATGCGCCTTCGGGTGGGGAGCGCTTTACCGTTGACAATGATGGTGTCTGGTATCACGAAAAAGATAAATTACCGTTTAAGGTGTGTTCCAAACTTGAGATTACCGCCCGAACACGCGACGGCGACGGTCAGGAATGGGGTTATCTGTTGGAACTGCCTGACTATGAAGGCACGGTGCACCAATGGGCGATGCCTTCCCGCATGCTGGCCGGTGACGGCAACGAATACCGCTCCAACTTGCTGTCAATGGGATTGAGGCTAACTCCGGGCACACATGCGAAAGCAAAGCTAACTGAATACCTGCAAACAACACATACCGATGCCCTTGTCCGTTGCGCCGACGTGATAGGTTGGCATGGCCGCTCATTCGTGTTGCCGGATAGAAGTATCGGCAATGGCGACGAAAAAGTCATCTTTCAAAGTGCGGCATCCGCCCCCAATCCGTTCAAACAGAAAGGCAGCGCCGCTGAATGGCGGGAAGCAATCGGCAAGTATTGTGTCGGCAATAGCCGCATGGTGTTTGCCGTATCGGTTTCACTGGCGGGGGCGCTGCTGAATATGGCCGGGTTAGAGTCTGGCGGGTTCCATTTACGCGGGGAATCGAGTGTCGGCAAAACGTGCGCGCTGAAAGTGGCCGCTAGTGTGTTTGGCGGTGATGACTTCCTTTGTCGCTGGCGGCTGACCGATAACGCGATGGAGAATGTGGCGGCGCAACATTCCGATACGGTGTTGGTACTGGATGAAATTGCAATGGCCGACGCTAAGACGGTTGGCGAAATTGCCTACATGTTGGCGAACGAAACGGGTAAGGTGCGAATGAGCCGAACGGGAGCGCCGCGCGCCGCGTTGACGTGGCGGCTGTTGTTTCTTTCCTCCGGTGAAAAGTCGCTTGCCGATCACATGGGCGAAGTGAACAAGCGAAGCTGTGCGGGGCAGGAAGTTCGTGTTTGTGACTTGCCCGCTGACGCCAGTGTGGGGATGGGATTGTTTGAAACCTTGCACGACTTCGCCGATGCCGAGGCATTGCATCGCTGGTTTATGGAGAAGGTGCGGGAGTATCACGGCGCTGTCGGCATCGCTTGGCTTGAAAAGCTGGTATCCGATCAAGACGATTTACCAAAACGCATTCGAGAATTGCGGTGCAGTTTCTTGGATGGACTGATTCCCGCGGGGGCGTCAGGGCAAGTGCATCGAGCGGCCAATCGTTTTGCGCTGGTAGCGGCGGCCGGTGAAATTGCCAGTAGTTACGGGCTGACCGGCTGGCCGGAAGGCGAAGCGATCAAGGCGGCTAAGTCTTGCTTTGCTGCTTGGCTGGATGCACGCGGTGGAGTCGCGCCGACAGAAGAAATGCAAATGATGGCGCAAGCGCGGCACCATTTTGAACAAGGTGATAACCGTTATCAATGGTGGCATAGGACGTTAGAGGATCGCGCTCCTAATGTTGTCGGGCGTTGCGGTTTCAAGCGGAAATTCAGGAACGACAAGCCCTACGATAAGGATGATAAAGAGAGTACGGCAACGCCGGATGAATTGACGCTGAAGTATTACGTTTTGCCGGAAAGTTTTATCACGGAAGTATGCAAGGGCTTCGATCATAAAGCGGTGTGTAAGCTGTTGCGCGCTAGAGGTGTATTGGAGTGTAGCAAGGATGGTTTCAAAGTGAAGGAACGTTTGCCGGGGCTTGGTAACACACGGTGTTATCGAATCAATCTGACAGCGCTTTTTGCAAGCAATGGGGATAGTGAGCCATTGACGACGGCGAGTGATGATATTGATGGAGCTGCTGGGGATCGTGAGCCATTGGCGGCGGATGATATTAGTGGAGCTCCCGGAGATGATGTTCCATTTTAGCGTAAGTCGTTGGCGCAACGAGCACGGTATGGGCTTAATGGCTTCGATACGGTGGCGGCGACACAAAACCATCCCCAAGCGCACGACTGACATTGAGCGCTGGCAATTGCCCGAAGGATTTACAGACAGGCAGGTGCTGGCGCTTCAATCGGCGGTGAATTGCTACAGGGAGACAATCGGCGGCGAGCGGATTCGTCTTGCAGCGCATAGCACATGGCGACCACTAACGAATACGGAAGCGGTAGCGCCCCCGTAGCGTTTCAGGGTGTCCGAGCCTACACGGGGCGGGTGTGGCGTTGCATAGCGGGCTTCTATGTGCCTAATGGATGTTATCGGATAGCAGGCTGTCGATGACGTGCGCCTCCGTGCCGGTGGTGGCGGCGTAGCGAGAGACTTTGCGCGCCACAAAATACCGATGGCGACCTGAGTAAAAACTGCTTGCCAAGAAAGAACGAGGCGGGCGTTGTTGATTGAGGTGGACAAGGTATCCAGAATGCACAATTTGCCCCGACTGCCCCAACTTTTTTTTAGGTTGCCCCGACTTTGAGTTGGGGCAATTTTTTGGCTATGGGCGGTCATTTGCGGGGAGTTTTGCAGTTTGCCCCGACTGCCCCGACTTTTTTTTAACAAGAGGGAAGGTTAAAGGGAAAAGTTGTCCGTTAGTGTCCAGTACTGTCTTTGTTACAAAGAACGCTCCCATTGTCGAGAAAAAATAAAAAGGTACTTCTGCGAGAAAAAAGAGGCGCATTCTTTCGGAGCCGAGGAAGTTTTCAAAGGGTAATGGGTGGGTTGCGGTTGTCGCGGATGACGCGAGGTAATGGGCAGGGGCGGTAAAAAAGTCTGTATAATTCCCCCCTAAGACCGATCCCCTAAGTTGAAAATTGTGTGCGCAAGTTTTGAGGGGGGTGGTATCTGATTATTGGGGAACGAGCCAAGAGGCGAGCGATAGTTATCGAACTGACATAAAATATGCTTTTGAAATTTATGGGTATCCCATGCGTCATAAACCAATAAAGCTGTTAAATTTCAATGTGTTGTATATGTTGTATGAACTCTGGTCGAGAGCCATCTCCCCTTTTCACACCATACTATAAAGCCTCATTTCCCATTAAAAATCAAAGGGAAAGCGAAAGGCTGTGTCTCGCTTCGCATCATTTCATCTTTTGATATTCTTCCCAATGTCCGCAGCTTTTGTCTGCGCCATAAACATCAGCATGGCTTTGTTGTAGCTCATAGTCAGTAGGCGAAGCCGTAGATTTCTGGCGCAAATATTTTTTCTAGTTATTTGTATAACAGCTTGCACATGTTGGCTACGTTTAACTCTTCATTCTTTGCATCAATTCTGTTCGTTCGTCCGCACTGAGCCGGTAAAACCACTGTAGCAGCTTTGCCTCATCATCGTCTTCTGCGTAAAAATAAGATGTTGGCAAGTTAAGCACATGAGCAATCCGCGCCACCATTGATGAATCAGGCTCATGCTTGCCTCTCTCATACTGGTTCATCCGTGCGCTTGCTGACATTTCATCAATACCCGCCAGCACGCCAAGCCGCTCCTGAGACAAGCCAGCCTTGCATCTTGCTTCCTTAAGGCGCTTCGAGAAGACGGTCATTCCTAGCCTCCGTAGTAGAGACTTAGATCATCTTAGGGCGGGATTGACTTCACACTAAGATTTCCTTAGTATGCGTTTATGTCATAAAGGAGATAGCGGCGATGCGAGGATCACTTATTTGCGACAAAGATGTAGCCCTATTTTTTGTTGATGGAGTCTATAGCGCGACGCTCCCACAAATTATGTAGTCAGACCAACCCCAAAAAAGGAAGAATACCCTATGAAAAAATTGCTTTCTTGCGGCCTTCTGCTGGTGCTTGCCGCCAACGTTACTGCTTTTGCTGAAACCGGATCGGATAACTATGCGCAAACCAATCAGGCGCTGGATATTTTCCAGAAGATCAAGAACGTGGTCGATGACGGGCTGGACAAAAACAAACAGGCCGCGCCTGAAAAGACAACACAAGGGGCAGACCAAAATGCGCAAGCCTTACCTAAAAAGCCCGCAGGAAGGCTAGGTAAATACACTCAAGCGTCTCAGGAGGAGGAACTTGCGACAACAATGACAAAAGAAGAATTGTTTGATGTGCTGGAAAAGCAATATTTGGAGAGCGAAGGAGTGCCGAAATTTTCATTCTCCGATGTCAAATTCCGAGGACAAAACGTCTCAGGAGAACGGTTTATCCTTGGCAACGTCTTGAGCAGAAGTTACAACGTGCATTGCGAATCTCAAGCTAATGTTCCAGAGAACTATACAACCGTCGGCTATGTCTGGGACGCGATGCGCACGATCGTTCGAATGCAGCATAGCGAAGCCTCCGAAAGCGCATCGCACCAACTTGCAGAAAATATAAGCTTTATTGGCAGTGTGTGTGGAAACAATCAAAGTAGTCAGCAGATCAAGAATTTTCTCGACGACTTTATCGCCGAATCGGAAGAATGGCAGAAAGTAAAACAAGAACGCGCAGCAGAGGAAGCTCGCATTAAGCAGGAACAACGCAAAGCAAAACAGTCCAGAGCAAAGCAGGAACATGAAGCAACACAATCTTCCCCCAAGCCGCCAGTGACAGGGTTGGACAAAATTCTTCAGACTCCTGCCGATACGCCTGTTACGGTAATGACAAGAGAGGAGTTTTTTGAAACGTTGAAGCAACAATACCTTATCAAAAGCAGAGAAGGCAGGACGCCGTATCTTTCGTTGCCGAATATCGATTACCGAGGATTAAGCCTGACCGGGCACGGCGTCACGCTTGGGAACATCTTGAGCGAAGATTATGGTGTGCATTGCGATCCTCCTCAAAGGGGCATGCCGGAAAACTACGATACAGCCAATGGCCTTTGGGGAATGATGGGAAGCATCATTGAAATGCAGTATGACAATGAAAGCCGTAATGCGCTTACACGCCGTTCCCTTGTGGACAGAATGTCTGGGATAGGAAGCGGATGTAAAAATGGGAAGCAAATAAAAGCCTATCTTGACGAATTTGTCGCCGAGGCTGAGAAATGGTATCAACAAGCCAAGCAAGAACGCACAGAAAAAGAGGCTCGATTAAAACAAGAGCGTGCTGACAATGCAAAATATATCGACAAGATACGAGAAGGCAAAGCCGAGATAAGAAACTTCAATGACGCATGGGGTTTCTACAGCGCGAATGGCAACTGGCAGGAGGTGCTGCTTCATCCCAAAGCCCAACCGGATAACAGATTTTATGCGCTGGGCGGAGCGATACTCGATAAGGTAGAGAAAAACGGCAACTATATCGTCAAGTTCTCAAACAGCTATGCTGTCATTACAAAAACATCATCAGCCAAGCACAACGTCGGGTTTAGCGAAAACCTTCGCGTCGGTATGCCATTCTACATCATTGGGAAATATGTTGCCAACGGAGAATACACGACAGTCATCGGCACAACGAAAACCATGCCCGTGTTTGAAGCCTTTTATCTCTCTCTGAATTGACGCGCCGCGATGAATCATCTCCTTTTCTCAACACTGAAGAAGCGATAACCCTCCTATTTCAACACACTGGAAAAATCATGAAAGAAATTCTTTGCTCACATTTAGAGGTAACCCTCTTGGTAAGGAACAAGATATTTCAACTCCTCCGAGTAAGTATCGGGGTACTTGCCATTTGTTTTTCCTTGATAATTCAGGCGCAAGATTTTGAGGCGACGAAACGCGCGGCGGAGCAAGGAGATGCAAAAGCGCAAACGGAGCTTGGGTGGATGTACTCTCAAGGTAATGGCGTTGCTCAGAGCAAGGCGGAGGCGGTGAAATGGCTTCGCAAAGCGGCGGAACAGGGTAATGCGAACGCTCAACTCAGTCTCGGAGCGATGTATGCCAATGGAGAAGGTGTTGCCAAAGACAATGCCGAAGCTTTGAAGTGGTTTCAAAAGTCTGCAGCGCAAGGAAATGGCAGCGCTCAATCCAACATCGGAATGATGTACCTTCACGGCCTTGGCGTAACGCAGAATGATGCCGAGGCAATAAAGTGGTTCCGCAAGGCAGCGGAACAGGGAGATGCAGGAGGTCAAAACAACCTTGGATGGATGTACGCCAATGGCCGTGGTGTCGCGCGAAATGAGGTCGAAGCCAAGAAGTGGTTTGCAAAAGTGGCGGAACAAAAACAAAAGGTTCAGTCACAAAAATTCGAAGCGGTGAAACGTGAAGCGGAGAAAGGTGATGTGAGAGCGCAAACCGAGATGGGGTGGCTGTACGCTCAAGGTCAGGGCGTAAAAAAGAACGATGTTGAGGCTGTGAAATGGTATCGCAAGGCAGCGGAACAGGGAAATGCAAACGCTCAAATTTACCTTGGGTCTATGTACGAAGAGGGGCAAGGTGTAGCGAAAAGCTATGCTGAGGCCACAAAATGGTATCGTAAGGCAGCGGAACAGGGAAATGCGAATGCCCAAAACCTTGTTGGGATTGATGTACAGCACAGGTCAGGGCATACGGCAGAATGATGCCGAGGCAGTAAAATGGTTCCGCAAAGCGGCAGAACAGGGACATACAAAGGCTCAATTTAACCTCGGAGTACTATACGACAAGGGTCAGGGCGTAGCGCAGAGCTCTTCCGAGGCCGAAAAGTGGTACACAAAAGCGGCGGAGCGGGGAGATGTAGATGCGCAAACTAGCCTCGGGCCAAAGTGGTATCGCAAGGCCGCAGAACAGGGAGACGCAGAGGCTCAATATAACCTTGGGTTGAGTTATGCCAACGGTCATGGCGTCGAGCAGAGTGATACCGAAGCAGTGAAGTGGTATCGTAAGGCCGCAGAACAGGGATATGCGCCTGCCCAAAATAATCTTGGAAGAAAGTACGCCGAGGGCGAAGGCGTAGAGCAGAGCGACGCCGAAGCAGTGAAATGGTTTCGCAAAGCTGCGGAGCAGGGAAATGAAACGGCTCAACGTAATCTTGATCGCTTTGATGAGTTCTATAAAGATAAATATGAAGAAAACGCTGGTAGAAATTGTAGCGATAAAGGAAGTTCTATCGCTACTATAAAAGCTATAGACAGCGTCAAACAAACCCTTCCGTTTAACAATGAGTTTGTCGGTGTGGTAACCAATTATCTGGGGGATTGCACCCATCGGGTCAGTGGGTATGTTGATTCACGGCTCGGAAATGGAATGAAGGTTCGGCGAAGTTTTTATGCCGAAGTGAAATACATAAGGTTCTCAAAGGTACGCGGGGGTTGGGGTGTGAAAGACCTAAAAATGTCCATCCAGTAGTCCAGACAGAGCCAATTTAAACAAAAACTGTTCTTGGAGAGAAGGAGCACGAAGATGTTTCTCTTAACTATAATTTCCCTGTTGGCGGTTGCCTGCTTTGTTCTTCTGATTTGGGGAATGATAAAACCAGCCAAGGTTCCGTTTCTCGGTGCCAATAGCACGCGATTAAAAGTGCTCAAGGTTTATGGTGTCGCTTATCTCGTGCTTGCTATTGCAAGTGCCATCATCGCCGGAGATAAACACGAGGAAAATTCGCACGGAAGCGCAGCAACTTCGGAAAAAGTGTTCGCCATAACGCCGGAAGAATTTAGGAACACTTTCAATGCGCAAATGAGCGGCATTGGTGATGGCTCTTTTAAATTGGGCGAATTTAAAAGTAGTGGCGACGGTTTGTTCGCTCAAGCGCTAAATGATGAGGGCACTGGTATTCAGCTAACCGTGAGCAAGAAAAGCGGAAAAATCAATACGATCACGGTAGCAAGCAGCAATTTGTCAAGCACAACGGGGCGATTGAGACTCATGGCCTATGTCGGAATCGCAGCAAAGATTGTGAACCCGGACGACTCAGGCGCGATTGCTGTCAACATGGTGTTCAAAGAGGCCATGGACAAGCCCGGAGAGAATATCCAGAAAACCGTTGGCAATGTTGATTACAGCGCATTGGCGGGAAAGGAAGGCGTCGGATTCAAACTTACGCCTCATGCCGTAGAGACCGTCGGCTACACCGAGGGCGCAGTTTCCCAAACAAAAGCCATAGAGCAGATTCGTGGGAGGCTTTTGAAATGTGATGGAAACGTCGGGGATAGCAGTAAAGGCTCCTCTGTAATGCTTGATAGCGATGGAATGTTATTTTGGACACAACAGGAGACACAACAGGATTATGGTTTATACAAAGATACTTTGAAAATTTATAAAACCGAATTAACGAATGGCTCTTTAAGAGTTTTAGCGGGCAGCAGTTGGGGTTCGGAAGCGGAGCTTTTGGAAAGAACGACATCGCATGATACGCCAGAATTTCTCGCCAGTTTAAGTCCGAACCAGCGGCGGACAATTTCTGATACCTACAATAGCATCAGAAAAGAGGAGTATAGAAATAAAACGAGGTTCCAGTTTGATGGTAAAGTTTATCTGGTGGATTCAAATTTTAGGAATTTTCAACGCAACGATCTTGTTGGCACAGTTTACAAGAGTTTCTTTGAGATCATTCCTGTTGACAGGGGGGTGTTCCAAATCAAAGAAAGGTGGGTAAGCGCGGAGAGGAAGTATCCTGAAAAAGTGATGGTTTCTAATTGCCGCTTTGCAAATCCGGTGAAAGATGAGCCAAGTCAAGAGAACGAAAAGCCGCCAGAGCCATCGAGTGACAACGCATCAAACGCCATCGTTCCAGCAAAGACGTTCGATATAACACCAGAAGAATTTAAGCGTGAGTTCAATGCGCAGATGGACAATGTTGATGATGGCGCTTTTAAATTGTCCGAATTCAAGGCGATCAATGATAGCGGAGCAAACAGTTTTATCGCTCATTCGACAAATGATAGCAATATTGTGATCAAAGTGGCCGTAAACGAGCAAAGTGGAAAGATGAATCAGATCACGGTGGTGGCCACCGGTAGCAGTTTAATGGTCGGATTGAAATTCATAACTTCTGTCAAACATATTGCGAAGATTGTGAATCCGAGTGACTCAGGAGAATTTGCTTTAAGTCTGCTTGATGAAACGGCGGAAAAACCTGAAGAAATCATACGGAAAACTGTTGGCAATGTTGATTACGGCGCAAAGTACAGTAAAGAGAGCGCAATCGCAATGTTTGCGGCCATACCGCACGAGTAATCCAGATTACACACCGTAGCAAGCAAGGATACAATCCACAGAATTCCTAGGCTAGTTTGGCCTATATTCTTTACCTACCAGCAATGCGTCAAAAGGGAAAGGAGAGAAATGTCAACCACTATCGCCTCATTGATTCTTCTGGGATGTGTTAACACGCAGTTGCTCGATAGCAACAACAAGATTATCTACGACGTAAAATGCGAAAATAGCGTAACCGTCGTTTACAACCACAGCAACAAAGAAAAATTGTATGTGGTGAAAGATGAGGGAAGTGAAAGAGTCTTGAGAGACTACAAGACAAAAAAAGTGATTGCCAAGGAGAAAATCAAAAAATAATAAAAGAGCTTGGCAGTTAAAATTTCGTAGAGGCGAACTGTGTTTGCCCTTCCCCTCTCCTACCCTTCAAACCACTTCGGCGCTTGGTATCCCACTCGCTTTTGTCGCCGTTCGCGCCAACTACACCCACGCGGCGCGCTTCGCCCGCGTGAACGAAGTCGCCGCCAAGATCAACGCCTCCGACGCCACCGCCGAAACGCTGGCCTCTACCATCGACACTATCAAAAGCACCAACACCATCAAGCGCGATCCGGCGGCGATCAAGCAATACTTGGAAGAAGTCACCAACGGCAGCCCCGCCCAACAGCTTTATATCGACGCCAACACCTTGAAACAAACCGGCCTCACCGAGCCGCTGGTGCGGGCGATTCCGGCGCTGCGCGAACAAGTTGCCATCGCCGAAGGAACGCGCGGCGACATTTCGATCAACGCCTCCGACTTCATGACTCAAGCGGCGCTGAACCCCTCGCTCGAACCGCTGGTTGAACTGCTGAAATCCGATCCCGACGGTTTCAGCCGCGCCGAAAAAAAGGCGTATCTGCAAAGCGGGCTGGAAGCGGACGTTAACGGCGCTGTCGAAAAGCAACTCACGGAAACCGCGCAAGCGATCAAGGCCGACGCGCCGCGCGTCGAAATCCATAATGCGATCAAGTCGGAACTCGACGAGCTTGGCCGCTTCGATCCGAAGGTCAACGATGCCTACGCCAACGTGGCAAGCCGCTGGTACGCCGCCAAGGGCGAACGGTTGGGGCTGACCCCGCAGGAAATGCGCGAACGCTACCCGCTCAAAACAGTGGCCGAGGGGATTGTGGATCAGGGAAAGCTGTCGCAGAAAGTCTCCGACGAATTCTCTGACAAGCGCTACTTCGACGCGCTCGAAGCTGGCGATATGGAGACAGCGCAACGCATTGTCGATCATCGCGCCTCTCAAGCAGGCTACGTCTCCACCGATGAATACCGCATGAACCACCGGGCGCCGAGCAGTCACGATGCCGACGCGACAGTAAGCCTATCCAATTTGAAAGATAACAAAATCGTTCCTTCTGATTATTGGGAAAAGCCTGAGTGGTATCAATATGGATTCGAGGAACATTCTTCTTTTTACAAAATAAAAAGCGCCCTTGATTCAAAGGCAAATAGAGTATGGATGTACCGAGCCGTTCCGAAGAACGTTAAAGAGAACGGTTTTCGTAACGGAGACTGGATAGCTCCGACGCGAGAATACGCTGAACGAGAAGGAAAGATGATACCCGGCGGGTACAGGATTATCGCGGAGCGTGTTAATAAGAATCATGTATGGTGGGATGCAAACTCGATAGGAGAGTTTGGTTTCGATGACGGCAAGAATTACGTTTACAAGAATACAAAAAACAATCGCAAGCTGAACGATGTTGTCGTAAAGGATGCTAACGGAAACGTCGTTCCTCCTTCAAAGCGCTTCAACTACAAAGCGTATGAGCCGTACTATCAGCGCTCAGCGCAAACCCGCGCCGACTTCGAAAATCGTATCGCCGATCTCTACGCCGGAGCGGCGCCGAACAAAGAGGGAGTTCGCGCACTCGATGAAGGCGACGTACTGACGATCACCGGCCACGGCAACATGCCCGTGGTTATCAACGAAAGCCACGCGGTTGATGACGGGAAATACAACCACGGAATGACGGCGGCAGACTGGAAGAAAGTCCCCGACTGGCTGGACAATCCGGTGGCAGTGTTCGAGCGGGCGAGCGATGGCAACCTGATGATGATCGCCCCTGAGAAGAAAAATGGGCGCGCGATTGTGATGGGGCTTGAGCCGTCTTCTGGAGAAACAGGGCGCGTTTCAGGAGAAGGTAAGCGTCATCTTGTTTTGACTGTTTACCCCAAAGATGCCGGTACGCTCAACCTTCTTTCAAAAATAGAGCGTGGAGATTATAAACCGATCTATGTTGACCAGAAAAGAAATAGCCCCAAGTTCTACGGAGAGGACTCCGGGATCCGATTCCCCGGCAGTGCTGCCGAACTAAGGGCTACGAATAGAAGCATAAAGACTGACTCCGACCTTGTCAAGTACCGCAAGGCGCGGGACTCGCAGGCGTTCCATCAAATAGGTTGGCACGACATCCCCGAGAAGATCGACGTTGACGGAACGCAACGCCACACCATGAACAGCGAAGGTCGGCCTATCGCCAATTCGGAAGAAGAGCTCAGAAACTTCTGGCGCTGGTTCGGGGACTCCAAGGCGGTGGACGATACCGGTAGGCCGCTGGTGGTGTATCACGGAACGAATGCTGATTTCAGCACGTTTAATCCTTATCTGATTGGATCGAATACCGGCGCTTTATGGAGCGGTACAGGATTTTATTTTTCAAGAAGTATTCATGGGGCGTTGGATTCTTCTGCAAATTGGTATGGTGACACTGTTTATCATGTATTTCTAAACATTAAAAAACCATTTATCGTTCCAAAAGATGATGTCGAATTAGGTCGCGCTATTGTTGCTATCGACAAAAACGCTAAAACAAGGAACGGAGAAAAGATAATTGATCGACTGAAAAATGGTGATCAAATTTTATTGCGCGATGTTTCAGGTCTTACTGAACTATTGCGCAATAACGGATTCGACGGCGTTATAAATGGCGCAGAATACGTCGCCTTCCGTCCCGAACAAATAAAATCCGCCACCGGCAACCGTGGTTCCTTCGATCCGAACGATCCGAACATACTGCATCAAAGAGCTTGGCACGGCTCCCCGCACGAATTCTATCGCTTCATGCTGGCGCATATCGGCACGGGCGAAGGAGCGCAGGCTTACGGCTGGGGGATGTACTTCGCGGGAAACAAGGAGATCGCAGACTATTACCGGAAGAGCCTATCAAGATGGCGCGCTGAAGACGAGCAGCGCTTATACACAGAGGCAAAGAACTACGCCGAAGATACCATTCATTATTCCGATGGCGACGAGAAGGAGGCGGTTAAAGGTCTGCTCAAAGATGCCGATTTCAGAAGGCATTCATGGGGTGACGAAACAGGCGCCCGCATGGTTGAACAAGCTGCAAGGTGGATCGAAGAGGGCAAGCCTGATTTTGTTCCGTCGAAGGAAGGCAAACTCTACGAAGTCAACATTCCCGAAGATCACGAACTGCTGGATTGGGACAAGCCGCTGGCCGAACAGCCGGAGAATGCGAGGACTGCGATACAACCTCTGATTGCACAACTTAAAAAATCTTCCCCTGGCTTTGATACAGATACGGCAACAGGCAAAGGCTTTTACCTGGCATATTCAAAACACCGTGGTGGAAATGATGAAGCCGCAAGCAAGGCGCTAAACGAAGCAGGCGTCAAAGGCATCCGCTACCTTGATGGTTTCTCTCGAAGAAAAGGCGAAGGCTCGCACAATTACGTGATCTTCGACGACAAGTCGATTGAGATGCTGAATCGATTTTATCAATCGTCCACCGGCGACGCGCACCAGATTGTCGAACGCGCCACGCCGGAGCGGCAAGCGGCAACGCTCGATGAGGCAAGAGAACAGGCCGGGGCGTTTGTCGGCAAGGAAGTGACCAACGATGAAACCGGATTCGTTGGCGTGGTGTCAAAAACCAATCTCGGCAAGATGACCAGCGAGTCCGCCGTTTCTAAGTCAGTATCTCTTGAAAGCCACACTCTGGCAGTGGCAAATGCTGACAAGCTGTTCCGCCATGCGACGCTGGATCATAGCCATCCCGACGTGAAAGGCGAACTTACTATAGCGGCGATCCACCGTTTTGTGGCGCCGATGATGATGCCGAATGGCGAAGTTCTGGCGGTTAAGTTTACAGCGAAGGAGACAACTAGCGAAAAGAATCCGAACCCGATTTATTCGATAGAAACGCTGGACGTAGAAAAGCCCGTCAGGATGGCCCCCGACGAATCGGGGATTGAGCGGGCGATCGGCAGCGATGCTGTTGCGACACACCCCACAGACGGGCTTGTTGGTAATGTAGCCGATATGGTGGATCGTGTCAAACGCGCCAAAGATACGCTCAATCAATCGCAAGACACCATCCGCGGCTCTTTCGATCCCCGCACCCTCACCATCGCGCTGGGCAAGAACGCCAACGCTTCGACCTACCTGCACGAAACCGGCCACTTCTGGCTGGAAGCGCAATCCGACATTGCGAACCGTCTCACGGCGGAATCGCGCGACCGCGAATTGACGCAGGGCGAAACTCAGGAACTGGCCGATATGTACGCCACGCTCGACTGGTTCGGGGTGCAGGATTTGAACACGTGGAACGCGCTACCCTTCGAGGAGAAGCGCTCTTATCACGAGAAATTTGCCGAAGCGGCGGAGAAGTATTTTTATGAAGGCGTCTCCCCCAGCGTTGAAATGCGCGGCGTGTTTCAGCGTTTCCGCGACTGGCTGTTGCAGGTGTACCACAACCATGTGAGCGGCGATCTGCCGGACAGCATCAAGCAGGTATTCGACCGCATGCTCGCCACCGACGCCGAAATCAAAGTGGCGCAGGAAGTTAGGCGCATGGAACCGATGTTCCGCACTGTCGAAGAAGCGGGCGTGTCGCCGGAAGAGTTCGGCGCTTATCTGGGCGATCTTCATGCCGCCACCTCCGACGCTACCGAGGAATTGCAGGGGCGCAGCTTGCGAGATTTACGCTGGCTGCACAATGCGCGCGGGCGTGAGGTGGAGCGCTTGCAGAAAGAAGCGGCCAGTCTGCGGCGGATGGTGCAAACGGGGGTTCGCAGCGAGGTTATGAGCGAGCCGGTGTACCAGGCATGGGGCTTTCTGACGCGCCGACTGGACAATCAGGAATGGGAGTTTCCCGACGCGCCGGAAGCGGTAAAAGGAAAGCCGGGAAACGCCGTTGATGAAAGTCGCGATTCGATGTTCATGGCCATTGCCAAGCTGGGTGGAATGGATCTGACGCAAGCGCGCGGCGAGTGGGGAGTTACCGACAAAATCCCGATGCCGCTATTCGGCAAGCCGGTACTGCGACGCGAGGGCGGAAGAATGCTTGACGAAATGGCGCAAGCGCTTGCCGAACGCGGCTACCTGCCCACCGACGAACACGGCAAAGTCGATCTGCACGAATTCGAGTCGGCGTTTCATGATGAACTGATCGGCAGCCAGCGCTTCTCCACGGCCTACGATTATCGCAACGCCGTACAACCGGAAGGCGCGCCTGAACCGCGCCCGTTGCTGGTCGGACGTTTGGACATTGGCGCGTTGCGGGAGATGTACGGAGGATGGGATAAAAACGACCCTTCTGCAAAGGCAAGTGCCATCATAGGCATGCCCACCAGAAAAGTGGCGTTTAGAAGCCATCTGACCAAAAAGGCTGCCGAGGATATGGTGCGCGGTTTTGGTGAAATGCAGAATCAGCACGATGGCCGTATTGTCACGATGCCAATATCGACCGTCGGAAAAATCTCAGGCCATAAAGGGTTTGACGTAACGACCGTCATTCACGAGATTCCCGAACTGTTCAAAACGTCGCTGCACGGATGGTCAGAGAATGAGACGACGCGAGATGGGCACAAAGAGCATCATAACATCAAGGACTACCATCAATACGTCAACAAGTTTACCAGCGAAGACGGGCAGGAATACTTCATTCGTTTCACGGTAGCGCAGAGAAAGGCGAAAGGCGGCAAGGACGGAGACAGCCACATTCACTCTACCGCTGTCAGCGACATCAAAATAGACAAGAACGGTGATGTTCAACAAAGTGTCCGGGGTAGTAACCCGGTCTTAAGTGAACATACACCGTTCTCTGATAAAAAATTACAGGATTTTTTAGGCAGTGTCAAGAGTAAAGGCCAAGCCAATAGCGCTTCCGGTTACGATCCTATGATGGTTCGCCTTCTCGAAGATCGGCGCATGACGGCCGCCGCCGAGAATGGCGGCCTGCACCCCGACGTAGCCGCCGAAATTCTGCGGCCGCTCACCGGCTTCGATTCCGGCGATGCGCTGGTGCGGGCGCTGGCGGAAGCGCGGCATCCGTCGGCAGTGATCGAAGACCTGACCGACGCCCGCATGCTCGAACAGCACGGCGACTTGGCGACGCCCGACGCCATCCAGCGCGCCGCCGATGAGGCGGTGCACAATGAAGCACGCGCCCGCGCTGTGGCCACCGAGGCGGCGATGCTCGACCGCGCCCTTGGCAAAACAAGCCTTGCCCGCGCGGCGGCCAAAGACTTCGCCGAGAAGGTGGTAAGCCGAACGAAGCGCGGCGTTGACTGGGAAACTATTCTGCGTGGTAATTGCTGCCGCCAAAATTTTCGATGATGAAAAAAGCAACAGCATCATCCGAACGCGGCTCAGAATCGTTGTAAGGCTCAAAAACCTTGCCCCAAAGAATCTGCCGTTGCTGGGGAGAGCTCACCGAAAGCCCATCGTTGAACTGATTGATCAAAGCAGACACTGCGTGATTGATATACTGAGCATTTTTTTGCGGCTTCGGCGATTTCGCCGATGACCATTGCGACATCGCCAACACGAGGCAAAGAACAAAAGCAAAGAAAGCTTTCAAAGTCGGCTCTTGGATCTATCGTCGATGCACGATTTTGTGCGCTGGCAACACGCTCGGCAAGCGCCTATTTGTACAAAAATTTTCTTTCGACTTGTCGTCAATCAAATCTCGATGTTGTCGATCAACCGCGTCGTTCCCAAACGAGCGGCGGCCAATACGACCAACGACGACGCGACCAACGATTCCGCCAACGGTTCCGGCGTTTGCAAATCGGCGCGACGACGCACGGTCAGGTAATCCGGCTTCCAGCCGTGCTGTTCCAGTTCGGCGAGCGCTTCCGCTTCGAGGCGAGCGAAATCGCGCGCGCCCTTGCGCACGGCCTCGGCGACAGCGGCGAGTTGCCGGTGCAAACGCGGCGCTTCGACGCGCTCGTTTGCCGACAGATAGCCGTTACGCGAAGAGAGCGCCAAGCCGTCGGCGGCGCGAATCGTGTCGATAGCAACGATCTCGATGGGCAGCGCCAGTTCGCGCGCCATGTTTTTCAGCACCATGAGTTGCTGATAATCCTTTTTGCCGAACAGCGCCGTCTCGGGTTGAACGATGTTGAAGAGTTTGAGCACGACAGTAGCCACGCCCCGAAAGTGACCAGGGCGAAACGCGCCTTCGAGAATGGACACCAGCGCCGGATCAGGTTCAACGTGGTAGCGTTGCGGCTGCGGATACATCTCCGCTTCGTTCGGAGCAAACAAATGATCGACTCCGGCGGCGGCAAGTTTTTCGCAATCGGCCTCGAAGGTGCGCGGGTATTGGTTGAAATCTTCGCCCTGACCGAATTGCAAACGGTTGACGAAGATGCTGGCAATCACGGCGTCGATACCGAAACGTTGACGCGCCGCGTGCATGAGGGCGATGTGGCCGTCGTGCAGGTTGCCCATCGTGGGAACGAGCGCGACCCGTCCGGCTTGCGCGCGCGCGGCACGCAGACCGGCGATAGTGGTGTGGATGTGCATTAGTAACAGTGCTCCGGTGCGGGAAAGCTGCCGTCTCTGACCGCAGCGACGTAAGCCGCGACGGCTTCCTCGATGGTCGCAGCGCCCTGCATGAAGTTGCGTACGAAACGCGCCGTCTTGCCGGGAAAAACGCCCAGCATGTCGTGCATCACCAACACCTGGCCGTGACATTTCGCCCCGGCGCCAATGCCGATGGTGGCCATCGTCGTCGTTGCGGCGGTGAGTTCTCCGGCCAGCGCGGCGGGAACCATCTCCAGCACGACCAAAGCCGCGCCCGCTTGTTCCAGCGCCAGCGCGTCGGCCTTGAGTCGGGCCGCCCCGGCGTCGGAGCGCCCTTGCACGCGGTAACCGCCCAGTTGGTGCACCGACTGCGGAATCAGCCCGATGTGAGCGCAGACCGGCACCCCGCGTTCGACCAGAAAACGCACGGTTTCGGCCATGTAGTCCCCGCCTTCGAGCTTCACCATCTGCGCGCCCGCGGCCAACAGGCGAGCGGCGCTTCGCATGGCCTGCGCCGGGCTTTCCTGATAGCTGCCGAACGGCATATCGGTGAGGACGAAAGCGCGTTTCGCGCCCCGACTCACGCATTCGGTGTGATAAACCATGTGGTCGAGTGTGACCGGCAGCGTGCTTTTTTGCCCCTGAATCGTGTTGCCGAGCGAATCCCCGACCAGAAGGGCGTCAACGCCGCAACGGTCGAGCAACGCGGCAAAACTGGCGTCGTAACAGGTCAGCATGGCGATTTTGCGGCCCCCGGCGCGCATTTCGCCCAATTCAACAAGGGTCATCGGCTTTTCATTCTGGATGTTTGTCATGGCGTGTTCCCTTTTCGTAGGGAGCAATAGTTTCGGTCAAAGCGGGGCGATACGCAAGTGCGGACAAGCTAGACCATACCGTAGCAAGAAAATTATTCCCTCTGCTCGAAGCGCAAATAGCCAGACAACTTCTCCGATTCCTTGACTTCATCGTGAGGAATCAGCACGTACTTCCACGGCTTGCCGCCGACGGTGGCGGCGTATTCGCTCGCGTGCTGGC